>Ga0307513_10004766_pt1 | contig 18014 bp, 17 predicted proteins | sample 15_EM_MG_FD_202174 | JGI IMG/M metagenome (GOLD analysis project Ga0307513, IMG submission 202174) | Populus trichocarpa ectomycorrhiza microbial communities from riparian zone in the Pacific Northwest, United States - 15_EM | ecosystem: Host-associated > Plants > Roots > Unclassified | place... | reverse complement strand
AAAAGAAGCTACGCCTGATTCAGGGGGAAGGAAACATGGCTGCGCCAAAACGTGCGCGCCGCACGGTGTGGTGTCCCACTTTCGCCATTAGGACTGTGGAATTGAGGGGTCAGGGAGGGCGTGGAACGCATTACGTAACGACTCACCCCAGCCGTCGCGGATGACTTTGAAATAGGCATCGTCCGGACCGATGCTTCGATGCAGCGAAATCGCCAGTGCATCGCGGCGCACGATGGCGAGGTCGAGCGGCATCCCCACCGAGAGATTCGAACGGATGGTGGAGTCCATCGAAATGAGTGCGCATTTGGCCACGGCTGCTAGCCCGGTATCGGCCTTCACCACACGATCGATGATCGGCTTGCCGTACTTGGATTCGCCGATCTGGAAGTAACGCGTGTCCGCGGTGGTCTCGATGAAGTTGCCGGCGGAATACACGTGGAACAGGCGCGGCGCCTCGCCGCCGATCTGGCCGCCGATGATGAAAGTGGGGTTGAACTCGATGCCATGCTCTCTCAGCGGTTCGGCATCACGGTGATACACGTCGCGGACGGCGTCGCCCACGAGCCGTGCGGCGTCTGCCATGGTGCGTGTCGTAAGCAGGCTGTTCTTGGCCTGGGTCACTCGATCACGCAGCAGCCCAGTTACCGACTGGCTCACGGCCAGGTTGCCGGCGGCCAGCAACACGATGACCCGCTCGCCCGGCATTTCGAAAAAGGTCATCTTGCGAAAAGTACTGACGTGATCGACGCCGGCATTGGTCCGTGAGTCAGACAGGAATACCAGGCCTTGATCGACCTGGACGCCGACGCAGTAAGTCATCGCGGTACCTCGTTAGTTGCCGCATCCTACCAACGGTGGAAGATGACTCCGCGTATTTTCGACGGCAACTAATTTGACTGGTAGGCGTTGCCGCCGAGGTCATTCATGGTCGCCGAGTCGAAGCGGCGGCCTATGCCGGTGAACGTGGAGCGCGCTACATATATCTCCGCTCCGTCGGATGCTTCGTACGACCCGCGCATGCCGCCGATGGTGCTGTTGACGATGTGCACACGCGCCTGGCGCGCGATGATGCCCACGCCGCCGGCGCTGATACGTGCGTTGCTGATGTAGAGGTCGCAACCTTTTTCGGCGATGACCGCGTCGCCCGCGAACTCGATGGTCTCCCCGTCGATGCGCATGAGGCGGTCGCCCTGGCAGACGATGGGATCGGTGCGCCGCTCGACGTTGGAAGCCACGGGGGTATCCGGAGTTTCCTCGCGCCGCGCGGAGTCCTCGCGCGTGATCGCCTGACGAGTGATGGAATACCCCGGACCTTCGAGGGTGTTGGATACCGTCGGCACAACGGCATCACCGCGCTGGATGCTGTAGCCCGGGCCCTGCGCGAGCGAGCCTTCCGAAGCGGCCGTTCCGGCCTCGGGTTCGGTAGTTTGGCTTACGGCCTGCGTGCCGGCGGAGTCGTTCTCAGTGCCGGGAGATTCGACCGGTTCGGCGGCGGGTGAGGCCGGCGCAGGCGCGGGCTGCGCGGCGGTCCTGGGCGGCAGCGGCGTGGCGATGAGATCGTGCAGCTTGAGAGTTTCGAATCGGCCGGTCGTGGTGTTGCGAACCGTGAAAACCCCGGCGGACTCGTCCGTGGCGACGATTTCGTAGGCAGGGTTGCGCGCGAGCGCTGTCTTGGCCCAGTCGATTTCGCGCGCGCTTTCCTGGCGGGCGCAGGCGCTGACGAGTACCAAACCACCGGCAGCGACTAACGAACAAAGACGCATTTTCATGGACGAATCGTAGGCCTCTGCACGGCATCCGCAAGGGGTTTCACCGATTTTTCCGGCGGGTCTTTCTGGCGGATATTTCTAGTACAGTCCGCGCCGGTGACACCGCAACTCGCCGCCTACTGTGAGCAACTACTGATACGCGTCCGCGAATCGGGCGCGCTCGCGTTTTTCGAAGCCTCCGCTCCCGAGCTTCGTGACGCGCTGCCGCGCGTGCTCGCGGGCAGCGACTTCGTGTGCAACAGCCTGGCGCGCGACGCCGGCCTCGCCAAATGGCTCATCGACGGAGCGGGGCTCACGCGGCCGCTGGCGCTCGGGGAAATGGCGCAGCGTCTGGCCGCGGTGATCGCCGAGCCGGACCTGGCGGGATTCATGGCGGCGCTGCGCCGCCAGCGGGAGCGCGAGATGGTGCGCATCGCGTGGCGCGATCTTGCGGGCTGGGCCACCTTGAACGAGACGCTGGCGGACACCAGCGCGTTCGCGGACGCCGCCATCCAGGCGGCCGTGGAATACGCCAGCCAGGATCTGGTGCGCACCTACGGGGAACCTCTCAACACGGCGGGCGAGCGCCAGGAGTTCATTGTGCTCGGCATGGGCAAGCTCGGCGGTGGAGAGCTCAATTTTTCCTCCGACATCGATCTGATCTTCCTGTTTCCCGACAAAGGCACCACCGCGGGCGCGCGTTGCATCGACAACGAGGATTACTTCACGCGACTGGGGCGGCTGGTGATCCGGCTGCTGGGCGAGCGCACCGCCGAGGGCAGCGTGTTCCGTGTCGACATGCGGCTGCGGCCCTTCGGTGACAGCGGGCCGTTGACCGCCAGCGGGATGTTCCTCGACAACTACCTGCAAACGCATGGCCGCGACTGGGAGCGTTATGCGTGGATCAAGGCACGTGCCGTCACTGGCACCGCGGCCTACAAACTGATCCAGGCCGAGAGCGTGCGGCCGTTCGTCTACCGGCGTTATCTCGACTTCGGCGTGTTCGAAGCCTTGCGCGAGATGAAGGCGCTGATCGAAAAGGAGGTCGCGCGGCGTGACCTTGCCGAACACGTCAAGCTGGGTCCCGGCGGCATTCGCGAAATCGAATTCGTCGTGCAAGCCTTCCAGCTCATTCGCGGCGGGCAGGACCGGCGCATGCAAACGCCGTCGTTGCTGGCGGTCTTGCCGCAGCTGGCCGGTGGCAAGCTGCTGCCCGCCCGTGTCGCGCAGGAACTCGAGGCGGCGTACGTCTTTCTGCGCCGCCTGGAGAACCGGCTGCAGATGCTGGCCGATGCCCAGGCGCACACCATCCCGACAGACGCGGTCAGCCGTGAACGAATCGCTCTCGCCATGGGATTCAGTGAGTGGGACGCCTGCGGCGCCGAACTCGATCTGCATCGCGCGCGCGTCACGCGTGCATTCCAGGACGTCATGTTCGCGCGCAACGACTCCGCGCCCGCGGAGATGCCTGGCGTCAATGGTGTCCTCGACGCCTGGGTGCGCGGTGCGGAAGGGGCGCAACTCGCCGCCGCGCTCGAAGCCCGGGGCTTTGCCGACGCGGCCCAGGCCGCGGCGCTGCTCACCGAGTTTCGCGGCGGCGGTACGCTGCGCCGGCTCGATGCACCCGGCCGCGCGCGTCTCGACACGTTGATGCCCAGATTGTTGGCGGCCATTGCCGATTTGCGTCTCGCGGAGGCGCCGCAGGTCGACGTCCTGCGGCGGATCCTGCGAGTGCTCGAGGCCATCGGTTCGCGCTCGGCGTACTTCGCGCTACTCAACGAAAATGCGCAGGTGCGCCGCAAGCTGGTAGAGCTGGCGGCGCGCGGCGAATTCCTCGCGGCGCAGATCGCCTCGCACCCGCTGCTGCTCGACGAATTGCTGGACGACAGCGCTGGCGCCATGCCCACGCCGCGCGCGGAACTCGAAACCGAAGTGAGTGCGCGGCTCGCGCACCTTGCGGAAGACGAACCCGAGCGGCAGGTGGAAGTGCTGCGGCAGTTCCAGCGCGCGGCGATTTTCCGCGTCGCCATGGCCGATCTCACCGGCTCGATTCCGCTGATGCGGGTCAGTGACTACCTCACGGTCATCGCCGAGATCATCGTCGAGCAGGCCATGCAGCTCGCCTGGGCGCAGATGACCGCGCAGTTCGGCGTGCCGCAGACGAACCGGCGCGATGGACCTGGCCGCCGCGCCGTCAACATCTGCGCGGTCGGTTATGGGAAGTTAGGCGGCAACGAGCTCGGTTATGCGTCCGACCTCGATCTCGTGTTCCTGCACGACGCGAGTGCAGAACCTGCCGAGACCGATGCCGCCAGGCCCGTGGACAACCAGGTGTTCTTCATTCGCTTCGCGCAGCGCGCGCTGCATCTGCTGACCATGCATTCGGCGGCCGGGCGGCTCTATGAAGTCGACGTGCGGCTGAGGCCATCGGGCAAGGGCGGCATGTTGATCACGCGCGTCGGGGCGTTCGCCGAGTACCAGGAGAAGGAAGCCTGGACCTGGGAACACCAGGCGCTGCTGCATGCGCGCGCCGTCGCGGGCGATGCCGCGTTGCGCGCGGAGTTCGAGCGCGTGCGCGTCGATGTGCTCCGGCGCTGCGTGCGGCGCGACACGCTGCGCACCGAGGTGCGGCACATGCGTGAGCGAATGCGCAAGGAGTTGTCGCGTGCGCGGTCCGGCTCCGGCAAGTTCGACGTCAAGCAGGATGCGGGTGGTACCGCGGACATCGAATTCCTGGCGCAGTACTGGGCGCTGCTGCACGCGAGCACACATCCGCCGGTGGTCATGTTCGCCGACACCATCCGGCAGCTCGAATCCGTCGCCTCCGCGGACCTGGTGCCGCAGGAGACCGTGGACGTGCTGACACGCGCCTATCGAAAGTATCGCGAGCGCGCTCACCACCTGTCGCTCGAGAAGGCGGAAGCCGTTGTCCCCGCGGAAGAATTTGCGGAAGACCGCGCCGCGGTGACCGCCATCTGGAACGCGACGATGGGCGACTAGGATCGCCGCGATAGCGGCGTAAGAGTGTCGCCCTTATAATCCCGGCCGCATGCCAGCCACCAAACCACTGATCCAGCCCAACGCGCAGAACGAATACCGAGTGGACGCGAGCGATCTGCCGCTCGCGTGCCCGATGCCGGAGATGTATCTCTGGAACTCGCACCCGCGCGTGTACCTGGCGATCGAAGAATCCGGCTGGGCGAAGTGCCCGTACTGCAGCGCCGAGTATATTCTTTCCAGGGGCTGACACTTGTTCAGCGCTGACGCGCACTCTCAAGCGCCGCCGAAGCGGCGGCGTCCATCAGCTGAATGGCTTGTCGAGAGAGGGTGGCGGAGTGGAGAACCAGATGGGTTTCTCGGGCCCCATGTGGAAACAATCCTCCAGCCGGATACCGAACTTCCCGGGTAGATAGATTCCCGGTTCGTTCGAGAAACACATGCCGGGCGCGAGCGCAGTCTGCTCGCCATGCACCAGGTTGACGGGCTCGTGGCCATCCAGGCCGATGCCGTGCCCCGTTCGATGCGAGAGGCCCGGTAGTTTGTAGCCGGGGCCGTAGCCCCACTTCACGTATTGCGCGCGTACGGCGTCGTCGACGCTGCCCGCCGGCGCGCCGACGCGCGCAGTTTCGATGGCGATCTGCTGGCCGTCACGCATCTGCTGCCAGACGTTGCGCTGCTCGGCGGTGGCGTCGCCGAACACGAACGTGCGCGAGATGTCGGACTGGTAGCCCTCGACCGCGCAACCGCAGTCCATGAGCACGACTTCGCCTTCGCGCACGGCCTGGGGTTTTCCGGAGCCGTGTGGATAAGCAGAGGCTTCTCCCAGCAGGATCAACGCGAATTCGGGCGATGCGCCGAGCGCCTCGTGCGCCGAGTCCATCATGGTGCCGATGTCTTTCGGGGTCATGCCGGCCTTGATGCGCGGCGCTGTGTGCCGGTACGCGGCGATGGTGATGTCGGAAGCCTTCTGCATGAGCGCGAGCTCGGCGGGCGACTTCACCATGCGGCAGGCGCGCACCAGGGAGGCGCCGTTCACGACCTCGACTCGCGGCATCGCGCGCCGCAGCGCATCCACCGCAAAGAAGCGCACGGTTTCCTCGACGGCCACCGGCGCCGTGACTTTGCGATCGCGCAGGATTCCGGCGACGGCCACGAGCGGGTCTTCGTCTTCGTTCCAGACGCGCACTTCGGCGGGCACACGCAGGCTCTCGCGCACCGAGGGTTCTTCGAAGTGGGGCGTGACGATGGCGATGTCGCCTTCACGCGGAATGACGGCGGCCGTGAGCCGCTCGCTGCGCCACCACTGCACTCCGGTGAAATACACGAGTGAAGCGCCGGGCTCGACGAGCAGCGCGCCGATGCCGAGCCTGCCCATGAGTGCGCGGGCTTTGCCGATGCGCGCGAGGAACTCGGCGGGGCCGATGGGCACGACGTCGGCGGTCATGGACTTGAGCGCGGCGGGCGCATCGGCGGCGAAGAGCCGGCTGGGCGCAAGTGAGACCAGCGCGGAGACGCCGGCCATGGACAAAGCTTCACGCCTGCTGATTCTCATCCGACGCTACTCCCCGGAATCCCCACCCGGCACCAACTAGGCCTTGTAGGGCTTGTACGACTTCTCTTCGACGATGCTCGAACCTAACAAGGTATTGATGCGTTTCTTGATGGTGGCGCGTTCATCGTTGGTGATGTACACCGCGCGCGCCAGTTCGATGAACTTTTCGCCGAAGCTGCCGGCGCGCTCTTCGTCGCGGATGTCATCTTCGATGACCCACAGGGCTTCGTTGACGCGCGTGAGATTGGCTTCTTCGGGCCCCAGATTGACGGCGGCTGCGCCGGAGTCTTTCCAGGTCTTTTCGAGCAGCGCGAGCTCGTGTTTGACGTTCGCGACTTTCGTGGCATCACTCATGCGCGCAGCCTTGATGCGCAGGATGGTGATCTTGTCGAGCATTTCGCCCGGGCTCACGGGGACGAGTATTTCTTTCATGGATTGGCTTTCATTTGAGCAGGGCTAGCAGCTCATCGAGCTTACCGCAGACCGCCGGCACTTCGATGAGCTCCATGACACCGGGCACCTCGATCTTTCGCGTCCACGGCAGCTCGGCCGCCGGTTTGCCGAGGAATTTGTGCGCGGCGGCGTCGTACGCATTCACACACCAGCGGCGCGACTCGTATGGCCCGCTACGTGCGGGGTTCGTGGCCGCGTACAGCCCGATGACGGGCGTTTCCACCATGGTCGCCATGTGCGCGGGGCCGGAGTCAGGCGTCAGCAGCATGGTTGCACGTGCCAGCAAAGCCAGCAGCTGCGGCAGCGTGTCCTTGCCCACCTGGTCGATGAGCGGCACCGAGGCATGACTGGCGATCGCGGCCGCCATCTCGCGCTCGATGGCCGCAGGACCGCCGCACAGGATCACGCGCATGCCGTGTTTGTGCACGGCGTGATCGGCCACCGCCGCGTACCGTTCGGGCAGCCAGTTGCGCGCGCGATGGCTCGAACAGGCGCTGATCACGAGCGTGGGCTGCCCGTCTTTCGTTGATGATGGAATCAGATGCTCGGCATAGCCGAGTGCCGCGGCCGGCAGAGGTATGTCCCAGCGCGCTGCCTGGCGCGGGACGCCGAGTGCGTCGGCGAACCCCAGGAAGCTGTCCAGCACGTGCTCGCGCTCGCGGTGCTCGATGCGCCGATTGGTGAACAGCCACTGCAGTTCACGAGCGCGCGGTTTGTCGAATCCCAGCTTGATAGGCGCGGATATGCAGGCGGCGGCGGCGCTGGCGCGGATCGAGAGCTGCAGATGCAGCAGCAGATCGAATGCGCCGCGCCGCTGCATCTCGGTCCGCAGCCGGCTGAACGCCGAGAGACCGGCGCCCTTGTCCACGGTGATAAGCTCCACATCCGGAATGAGGCTCATCAATTTCGCTTCGAGTTTGCCAATCACCCAGGTGAAGCGCGTGCGCGGCCAGGCGCTTTGCAGCGTGCGCAGCAGCGGCACGACATGGCAGGTATCGCCGATGGCCGACAACCTCAGAAGGCAGACTTTTTCCGGTGCATCCATGGAAGTGAGTGAATGAAGCGCCACTGGCCGGTGGGAGCGGAAGTCAGCGAAGCCGCCTTCAAGGGCGGCCGGATGCTATACGACACCCAACGCACGAGCAATTTCTCGGTGGACTTCTTCGAGCCCGAATACTGGCGCAAACACGATGCCATCGAAGGCACGGCGCGGGGTCGCGGCACGACCTGGTTCATTCGCACGGGCGATAGCAGCTTCGTCCTACGGCACTATCGCCGTGGCGGGCTGATCGCAAAAATTTCCAAAGACCGGTACTGGTGGCACGGCGAGAACGAAACCCGCGCCTTCGCCGAGTGGTATCTCACCTACCACCTGCACCGCGCAGGTCTGCCCGTGCCCACTCCCATCGCGGCGCGTTACCGGCGCGCGGGCCTGCTCTATCGCGCCGACATCATCACCCAGCGCATCGAGAACAGTGAGCCGCTCGCGGCCCGGCTGCTCAAGGGGCCGCTGCCGCTCACGCAGTGGATTGCCGTGGGCCGCTGCATCCGGCGCTTTCACGATGCCGGCGTGTGTCATGCGGACCTGAACGCACACAACATCCTGCTGACACCGGCGCAGGTCTATCTCATCGACTTCGATCGCGGCACGCTGCGCAAGCGGGGCTGGTGGGCGGATACGACGCTGGTCAGGCTCTATCGCTCGCTCGAGAAAATAACCCTGCTCGCGGCGCCCGACAGTTTCACCGACGAAGACTGGCATTCGCTGCTGGCCGGTTATCGCGAGTCCGCGGGATTGCCGCAGGCCTCCATGGTCTGACGGCCGCGTGCGTTTCCTCTACATCTGCATCGCCTATCTGATTTCGCCGTTCTGGATCGGCGCGCTGGCGCTGCGCGGCTTTCGCGATCGCATTCACTGGAGGGGTTTCTCGCAGCGATTCGGACTGGGGGCGAAGGTTGCCGCGCGCAGCATCTGGGTGCACGCGGTGTCGGTGGGCGAAGTGCAGGCGGCGGTGCCACTCATCGAGGCCCTGCTCAAGCGCTTTTCCTCGATCCCGCTGGTGTTGACCACGGTCACGCCCACGGGCCGGGCGCGCGCCGAGGCGTTGTTCGGCAAGCGCGTCGACGTGCGCTACGTGCCCATCGACCTGCCGGGCTCGGTGCGTCGCTTCTTTCAGCGCGTGCAGCCGCAGCTCGCCATCATTCTCGAGACCGAGATCTGGCCGAATCTCTACCATCGCTGCGGGCGCCTCGGTGTGCCGCTGGTACTGGCCAGCGCGCGCATCTCGCCGCGCTCGGTGACGAGTTACCGGCGGCTGGTGGGCCTGTTTCGCGAAACGCTTTCGCACGGCATCTTCATCGCTGCACAGAGCGCGGAAGATGCGGAGCGATTCGTGTCGATCGGCGCCAACCCGGCGCGCACCCACGTGGTGGGCAACATCAAGTTCGACTTCGGCTATCCGCCCGACATGGAAGCCCGCGGCCACGAGCTGCGCGGTTTGTTAGGCGTGCATCGCCCGGTGTGGGTGGCGGGCAGCACGCACGCGAAGGAAGAAGAATTACTGCTCGACGCGCACGCGCTGATCCGCCAGCGCTTCTCCAACGCGTTGCTGGTGCTGGTGCCGCGGCATCCGCCGCGCTTCGCCGACGTGGCGGCGCTGCTTCGCGACCGGTCGGTGCCGTTCGTCACGCGCACCAGCAAGAACAGCGTGAGCTTCGAAAGCCAGGTGTTCCTGCTGGACACACTCGGCGAATTGCCGGCGTTTTATGCCGCGGGTGACGTGGCATTCGTGGGTGGCAGCCTGGTGCCCATCGGCGGCCACAACCTGCTCGAGCCGGCGGCGCTCAGCCTGCCAATCTTGGCGGGGCCGCATAATTTCAATTCCGCGGACATCGCCCGAATGCTCATCGAGCACGGCGCGGTGCGAATCGTGCACGACGCGGCGCAGCTTGCCGCGGTGGTCGGGGATCTGTTTACCGATCCGGCCACGCGCACCGTGATGGGTGCGAGCGGCCGGAAGGCGGTGGACGACAACAGAGGCGCGGTAGCGCGCCTCATGCAGTTTCTGCAACCGCTGTTGCCCTAGAAGACTGGCCCTGGCTAGTTACTGCGCGGGCGGCGGGACGACCGGAGGAGCCGCCGGCGGCGGCGCTTCCAGCCACGAATTCACGTCTGAGAGCGCCTTGCGATCGAGCAGGCCAGCGGACTGCTTCAGGCGCAGCACGTTGAGCATGTAGTCGTAGCGGCTGCGCGAGTAGTTCGTGTAGGCCTGGACCAGCTGCTGGCGCGCGGCCAGCACGTCGATCGCGGTTCGGGTGCCCACGTCATAGCCCGCTTCGGTGGCTTTGAGCGCGGTGCGGCTGGATTCCAGCGCCTGCTTGAGCGCCTCGACGCGCGAGATTTCCGACATGACGCCGAGATAGGCATCGCGCGCGGTGCGCTCGGTTTCGCGCGACACGCGCTCGACGCGCTGCTTGGCGGCCTGCCAGCGATACGACGACTGCTTCACGCGCGAGTGCGTGCCGCCGCTCGACCAGATGGGCACCTGGACCTGCAGGGAGATGGACTTGTCGGTGTCGCTATCCAAACTGCTGTTAGCGGTGCCACCGGGGAACCCGGTGTCAGGAGGAAACACCTTGATATCGGCGCTTTCGTTGTGCGACTTGCCGAGCACCAGGTCGACGGTCGGGAGGTGACCGCCAAACGCGGTGCGCACGTCATCACGGGCGATTTCCGCGCCTAGCCGGCTCGAACTCAGCGCGAGGTTCTGATCCATCGAAGCTTCGACCCACTTCTGCGGATCTGCCGGTTCGGGAACGGCGAGCGGCATGGTGCCGCGCGGCACGGAGAGCTCGGCATATTGCATGTCGGTGATCTCGCGCAGGAACTCCTGCGAGGTGGCGAGCTGACGCTTCGCGGCGATGAGATCTGCGGCGGCGGTATCACGCGCGGCGCGCGCTTCCTGCACGTCGGTGATGGCGATGAGGCCGACTTCAAATCGTTTGTCCGCCTGCTCGAGCTGGCGCGAAATGGCATCGAGCGACGCCTGCTGCGCCTGCACGTTGTCGAGCGCCGCGAGCACATCGAAGTAGCGCGTGGACACGCGCAACGCCAAGTCTTGCTGAGCCACGCCGTAGTCTGCATCCGCCTGGGCAGCAATTCGCGACGATTGCTTGAGCCCCACCAGCCCTTGCCATGAAAAGATGCTTTGGCGCAGCTCGACGTTCCAGCTGGAAAATTCAGGAGAGGGCGAACTGTTGTCCGCGAACGGCTGCAGGACGAAGTTGCCCGGATTGTTGATGTCCGGAATGACATTGGCATCGGTGGTCAGCCGAGTGCCTTCGCTCTCGCCCTTGTTGTAGCTGCCGTTGATCTGCGGCAGGTAAGCCGCCCAGGCCTGCGGGCGCGCTTCACGCGTGGCCTTGCGGGTGAACTCGGCTTCGCGAACGGTGGGATCGTTGACCACGGCCTGGTCGAAGATCGTGAGCAAGTCTTCGCTCGAAGCGTTGAAGGAGGCGAGGCAACCCAGCCCCAAGGCGAGTAAACGGCGCATTAATAAGAGTCCTCTTTAGTGTTGTAGTTCACTATATCACCTGCCACCGGGGCGAAGGCAATGCAGATTTCAGAAAAACTTAGACGATTCAGTACCGGGGTACGGTTGCATCCACGGCCTCACTCCACGCAGATATTCCGCCGGAGAGGTTGGCTACGTCCGTAAATCCTTGGTTCGCAAGAAAATGGGCCACCCGGAGCGACCTGCCGCCCGCATGGCACATCACGATGATCTCCGCATCGCGCTGAAACTCCCCTAACCGAGCCGGTATCTGACTCATCGGCACATGTACGACGTCCGGAATGCGTGCAAGTTGCAGTTCCCAGTCTTCGCGCACGTCGATCACCAGCGGTTTTTCCCCGCCGTCGCGGCGCGCTTTCAGTTCCTCGACCGAGATCTCGCGGATCATGGCGCTCTAGAATTGAAAGGCTTCGGGGTGTCGGGCATTTTCCAGCGGGTCCACGGCGGTTTCGAACAACGCGGTACTGCTCCAGGCGCTCTCGGCGGTGCGCGTGACCAGCAAGGCTTCCTGCGGCTGCTCGTCGCCCACCACGACAAACAGCTTCCCGCCCACTGCTAACGCGCGAGCAAAGCGATCGTCGTACAAGGGCAGGGCTCCACATACCGCAATGACCGCATAGTCCTTGCCCATATCCAAGTTGAAAGTGTCACCCGTGACGACATCCACCTGTCCGAACCCGGCGCGCTTCAGGTTGGCGCGGCTAAGCGCTGCGAGTTCACCGTGAATTTCGATGGCGCGCACGCTGGCGCCCATGGCCGAAAGGCATGCCGGCACGAAACCGAGAGCCGAGCCCACGACCAGCGCACGCATGCCCGGCACCGCATCCAGCCCCTGCAGGAGACGTCCCACAACTTTCGGCGCGAGCATGTGCTGCCCGGAGCGCAGCGGGATGTCGGTGTCGGCAAATGCGATTTCCGCGTAGCGTTCAGGCACGAAAAATTCACGCGGCGTGCGACGCATGGCATCGAGCACGCGTTCGTCGAGCACGTCCCACGCGCGTATCTGCTGCGTGATCATCTGTGTGCGCGCGAACTCGGTCTGCATGGCAACTCCTTCAACGGGATGCTACTTATTCTGCCCGAAACAGCGCTTGCAAGCGCTTCGTTTCGTCGCGGAACCAGTCGTCACATCGCCTACTTTTATGGTTAATGTCGAATGAGTGCCCGGCGGGATAGGGCTATTCTGGCCACCGGCACGGATGCCTCGCACAAAAAGATGCACTAATAACAACGGGATTACGTTTCGGGATGTCGATTCTTGGGTTGATCTGTGTGCTGCTCGCACTCGTGGCGACGCTGCTCTTCGTGCTGTTTGTATTCCAACGGCGCGATTTGCGGGCGATCTCCGAGCTGTCGCTCACGGTTCAGCGCGCCATCAGCGGCGAGCGGCTGCCGCAGCGCATCGAAATCGAAAACGAAAACCAGTCGCAGCTGGACGTGCAGGCGCTCGGCGTGTCGATCAACCAGCTGTTGTTGCGCGCCTCGCGCAGCGGGGCCCAGACCAAATCCGGGCCGAAGCTGTTCACCGAGCTCGGCGAGCGCATCCACGAGGCGGTGCTCGTGCATCGCGACGTCATCCTCTACGCCAACAGCCAGTTCGCGAGCTTTGTCGGCGTGGATCGCGTCGACCTCATCGACCGCCGTCTGTCTGACCTGGTCGCACCGGAATACGCCGAACTGGTCGGTGAAAACCTGCGCCGCCGTCTCGCCGGGGCGCACGGCGCCGAACGCTTCGAGGTGGAAATGGTCGGGTTTCAGGGCCAGGTGAGCCTGCTCGAACTAACTACCGCGCTGATCGATTTCGAAGGTTCCCCGTCGCTGCTGGTGACCGGCGTGGAAGTCATTCCGACGAAGAAACTGCGCGCGCTCGCCAGCGGCAAGCTCGACGAGAAAGAGGCCGCCGCGCGCGCCGCGATGGTGGCGCCGCCGCTTCCAGCGCCGCCGCCCGTACCCGCGCCGCTGCAGGTCTTCGCCATGCAGTCACTCGGTGAAGCCATCGTCACCACCGACATCGAAGGGCGCCTCGCATATCTGAACCCGGCAGCCGAGAAGCTGCTCGGCGTGTTCCGCGCGCAGGCCGTCGGCCGGCTGCTCGAGGACGTCGTCGGCCTCGTCGACCAGAACGATCGCAAACAGCTCTCCGAGCCGGTCAGGGAAGCGATCGGCGGCGGCAATGGCAACCCGCACAATTTGGCCCGCCGGGCCGTGTTGCTCGGCAAGCCCTCGGGGGAGGAGCGCGCCATCGAACTCGCCGCATCGCCGTTGAAAAATGAAAGCGGTGAGCTCGCTGGCGCGGTCATCCTCATGCACGACGTCACCGAGCTGCGCGGCCTGCATCGGCAGATGTCGTACCAGGCGACGCACGATGCATTGACGGGCCTCGTGAACCGGCCCGAGTTCGAGCGCCGTCTCGATGAGGCGATCGAAGGCGCGCGACGTGGCGACGCGGCGCACATGCTGTGTTACCTCGATCTCGATCGCTTCAAGATCGTCAACGACACCAGCGGTCATCTCGCCGGTGACAGCATGCTGCGCGAAGTCGCGAAACTGCTGCGCGAAGCGGTTCGCGACTCGGATACGGTCGCGCGCCTCGGCGGCGACGAGTTCGGCCTGCTGCTGGTCGGCTGCCCGCTCGACAAGGCGCGGCAGATCGCCGATGACGTGTGCCGTTCGATCGCCACGTATCGCTTCGTCTGGCACGACCGCGTGTTCAACGTAGGGGTGTCGATCGGCCTCATCGAGATCGGCCGCGAAGCAGGCTCGGTGGAGCAGTTGCTTGCCGCCGCGGATTCGGCCTGTTACGTCGCCAAGAAAGAAGGCGCGGGCCGCGTGTCCGTGTACTCCTCGCGCGACGAGGCGATGGCGCGCAGCACGGGCGAAATCGAGTGGCTGCACAAACTGCAGTCGGCCATCAAGGACGAACGCTTTGCGCTCTACTACCAGCCCATCGTCTCGGCCTACGGCAACGAGACTGACGGCCCGTCGATGGAGGTGCTGTTGCGCATGATCGACGAGGCCGGCGCCGAGATCGCGCCGCTCGAATTCGTGGCGGCAGCCGAACGCTACCATCTCATGGCGTCGGTCGACCGTTGGGTGGTGCAGACCACGCTCGTCGCGCTGTCGCGCAACGCGTTCCAGCTCGCGCGCGATCGCAGCGTCGCCATCAACATCTCCGCGCAGACGCTCGCCGATCCGCTGTTCCTCGAGTTCGTGGTCGAGTGCCTGGACCGCACCGGCGTCAATCCCGGCCAGGTGTGCTTCGAGATCTCGGAAAGCGCGGTCATCGGCAACATGGAAGCTGCACGCCGCTTCGTGGGCGTGCTGCACGGCATGGGCTGCAAGTTCACCATCGACGATTTCGGCTCGGGGGTCGCGTCTTTCTCCAGCCTGAAGAACCTGCCGCTCGACTACCTGAAGCTCGATGGGTCATTCATGCGCAACCTGGCGCGGGACTCCGTCAGCCAGACCATGGTGACCGCGATGATCAACCTCGCGCGCACCCTCAATTTCAAGATCATCGCCGAGCAGGTGGAAGACAGTGCCGCGCTCGACGTCGCCCGCAGGATGGGTGTGGACTTCGTGCAGGGATACGTGATCGCGCGGCCGGCAAAGCTCGCGCTCGCGGCCTGACGGCTCGTCAACTAACAAGATTGCAGTTCGGGGAGTTCTCAAGATGTCAGTTGCACAAGGCCATGGAAGCGCGCCCTGCCGCTTTCGCGGGCAACATCCGACCGTGGCGCGCCCGGCGTCGCGCATTTCCCTGGTGAGCGCCGTGGGACGCACGCGTGCCGGCATGTTGTGCCGCTCCACGGTACGCGGCCTGCGTGCGAGCAGCCGTCCGCGGCTGCGTGATTCGCGGCAGCGCCGCCCGGCCGCGCGCAATTCGCCGCCGCGAAGATCCTCCTAGTCGAACCGGCCCACTCTCGGCCATCATTCCGCCCCTGGCATCGACGGGGGCCGAATGCGACTGGCGACGGCTTTAAACGAGTGTGTGTTGCGACCCTGGGGGCCGGCCGACAAGGCCAGCCTCGTCGCCAACGCCAACAATCACCGTGTCTGGCGCAACCTCGCCGACCTGTTTCCACATCCGTATACCGATGCCGACGCCGACCAGTGGTTTCGCATCGCGAACAGTCCCGGACGAAGCATCAATTTCGCCATCGAGGTCGACGGCGCGGCCGTCGGCGGGATCGGCGCGCGGGCGGGCGAGGGCATCTTCGTGCGCACGGCGCAGTTTGGCTACTGGCTGGGTGAGGCGTTCTGGGGCCGCGGGATCATGACGGCGGCGGGCCGCGCGATGCTCGAGCACCTCAGGCAGGACGCGCGGTTCGCGCGCCTCGAGGCGCCAGTGTTCGAGTGGAATCCCGCTTCGATGCGCGTGCTGGAAAAACTCGGATTTGTGCGCGAGACCGTAAAGCGCAACAGTGTCACCAAGGACGGGCAGCTCATCGACAGCGTGCTCTACACGTATCTCATCAAATCGTGAGGGATGGGCCATGTTGAAAACCTACCGGGGGAGCTGCCATTGCGGCGCGGTGAAGTTCGAGGCCGACATCGATTTCGCGCAGGGCACCAACAAATGCAATTGCAGCGTTTGCACGAAGACGCGTAACTGGAACGCCATCATCAAGCCCGACGCCTTTCGCCTTCTATCGGGCGACGGCGCACTCAGCGACTACCGTTTCGGCAGCAAGCAAGGTTCGCATCTCTTCTGCAGAACCTGTGGCGTGCGCACGTTCGAGCGCGGCCACCTGAAGGAGATCGGTGGTGACTATGTGTCGATCAAGGTGGCCAGCCTCGATGACGTAGACCCGAAGGAGCTCATCGAAGCTCCGGTGCGTCACGCCAATGGACGCGACAACAAGTGGTGGGAACCGCCCGCCGAGACGCGGCACCTGTAGTTCGTGCACCTGGAGCTTTCATGCGCAAATTTCTGATCGCGATCCTGTTCGCTGGCCTCGCGACCAGTGTGCTGGCGGAATCGCCGGCGAAAACACCGACGGTCAAGTCCGCGGACGGGCTGCGTATCGCCTACGAAGTGCACGGCGCCGGCGAACCCGCCGTCGTGCTCGTGCACGGGTGGTCCTGCGATCGCACCTACTTTGAAGGCCAGATCGAACCGCTCGCGAAGAAATACCAGGTGGTGTCGCTGGATCTCGCAGGTCATGGTGAGTCGTCGCCGGGCCGCAAGAATTCGACCATCGCGTCCTTTGGCGAGGACGTCGCCGCGGTGGTGCGGAAACTGCGCTTGAAGCGCGTGGTGCTGGTCGGGCACTCGATGGGCGGTGACGTGGTCGTCGCTGCAGCGCGGCTGCTCGAGGGGCGTGTCGTGGGCCTCGTCTGGCTGGACGACTACAAGGAGATCGGGCCGGGGCGCTCTGACGCCGACATCGAGAAATTCTCCGCCAGGCTGCGCGCGGACTTTCCGGGCGTGGCGGACCACGTGGTGCGCAACCTGTTCCGCCTGGACGCGGATCCCACGCTGGTGGAACGCATCGCCCGGGATATGGCATCCGCGCCTCCGGAGGTCGCGATCCCTTCCCTCGAATCCTCGTTCCGTTACGCGCGCGAGATTCCCGCGGCGCTGGCCGGGCTCAAACTACCCGTGATTGCGATCAACGGGGACAATGGCAGCACCGACGCAGTGTCGCTCGCGAAACACGGCGTCAAGAGTGTGGTGATGTCCGGCGCGGGTCACTTTCTGATGATCGAAGACCCGGCAAGATTCAATCCGCTTCTGATCTCGGCCATCGAGGAGCTCGAGCAATGAAACGAGTCACCGGCATCGGCGGCATATTCATCAAGTCCGCGGATCCGAAACGCCTGCGCGACTGGTACCAGAAACACCTCGGCATCGACATCACGGAGTGGGGCGGCGCCACGTTCCACTGGGCGGGACCGCACAATCCGGATGGGCATGGCACCACGGCGTGGAGCGTGTTCGAGGCTTCGTCGAACTACTTCGAGCCGAGCGCCGCACCGTTCATGGTGAACTATCGCGTCGAAAGCCTGCATCCGTTGATCGCCGAACTGCGCAATGAAGGTTGCCAGGTCGTTGGCAAGGTCGAGGAATCCGAATTCGGCAAGTTCGGCTGGGTGCTCGATCCGGACGGAAACAAGATCGAATTGTGGGAACCGCCCCAGGGACAATGAGCATGAAAATCCCGCAACGACTTTCACGCCGCCGCTGGTTGCTCGCCTCGGGTGCCTGCGCGACGGTGGCGGCGCTGGGGGATATCGTTCTCGAAAACGGCTGACGTGCCGCGGGTCAGAGTTCGTCGCGAATCGACTCGTTCAACCAGCTCTCGGCCGGCCTGCCGCTCCAGCGTTTCGCAACCCCGCCGTCGCGGCCGATGAGATAGCTCAGCGGATAGATCTGCCCGGCATGGTAGTAGTCGTCGGCCTTCGTGAGCTTGCCCTGCACGCCGTCGAAATGATTCGTGCGCAGGAACACCTCGAGCACGGCGGGTTCCTCGAGCGATAGATAGATCACCACCAGTCCGTCATCCTTGAATTCCGATTGCGCAGCCGACAGCATCGGCATTTCCTTGCGGCACGGTGCGCACCACGTCGCCCAGAAATTCACGAGCACCACCTTGCCGCGGTAATCCGTGAGCCTGCGCGCCTCACCGCCGGCTTCCTGAAAGATGATCTCCGGAGCCACCGAACGCAGCGTGGGCAGCAATG
>Ga0307513_10004765_pt1 | contig 18015 bp, 17 predicted proteins | sample 15_EM_MG_FD_202174 | JGI IMG/M metagenome (GOLD analysis project Ga0307513, IMG submission 202174) | Populus trichocarpa ectomycorrhiza microbial communities from riparian zone in the Pacific Northwest, United States - 15_EM | ecosystem: Host-associated > Plants > Roots > Unclassified | place... | reverse complement strand
CAAACGTGAGGCTCTGAACATCGTGAGGGTGGAAAAGGCGTCGTGAGAACATTTTGAGGCGCGGTAATGATTTTCGTCTATCGTGAGATCAAAATGTGCCAAAATGGACCGCTTTTTTTTCCGATGATGTTCGTCACCGATTCCCACGATCGCGTGAACCGGAAGCAGTAGGAGAGACTTGCACCTCGCTGCCGCCTCTGGTCACTCGACCGGCACAACCTCCCTGCTCTCGTCCTCACCCTTGGGGAGACCGCATGCAACGGGTATAGCCGACCCCCTAGGACGCCCGTTGCTGCGCCTAACCTTGAGTCCAAGGTCGAGACTTCTGTGGATGGGGATCCGTCGGGACATGGCCGGTAGTCAGGGCAGGGCTGTTTTCCAAACTCTGGTGCTCACTCTCCATCCCCCACGCACGATTCAACTTGCTCACGATCTGAAAGGCCCGTGCGCTTTGAAGCTTGAAGTCCGAGCTCTGTCCCCACCACTCACAAACACGCATCGATAGACGAAGGAGGTCAACATCGGTCGACGTTTTCCCTCAGACACGCGAGCCACGGACCCCTGAGCGCTCAAGCCGAAAACGTCGTCCCAGCCGGGGTCGGGATTTTCTCTGTATCGTCTGTAATCGCCCGCAACTTCCACTCGCCCCTACCGCCCACCGCCTCCTCCCGCCGTCTCCATCTCCCCTCTCTCTGTGGTTGGCGCGAGCCTCAAGGACGGTTGTACCGCTTGGGGCTCCTTCAAGCTGCTCGCCCACCCCGCAGGTTCACGGTTTCGCTGTTTGTTGGCATATCCAGGTCCTCCATTACCAACATTTCAACATTCAACGTCCAACGCCCAACTTCTAACACCCAACGTCCAACACCTACCCTCCTCTCATCCCCACTCTCAAGGTGGCGACATGCGGCGGGTTTAGCCGAACTTTAGGACGCCCGCCGCTGCGCCTAGCCTTGAGTTTAAGGATGGCAGTGACCCAACATTCCCTCCCTCCCCCCGTTTCCCCCAATGGTCCCCGTCCGGTCTCAGTGTCAGCCCGCTAGCAGGCCTAGCATTGGTCGAAGCGTGGAAGGAACCATTTGTTGACAAAATCACTCTCGAGCTTGGTGAGTTTGGCCTTGCTCTCGTTTAACAGGGATATTGAATTCTTTAAAGTAGATTCTACCACTCCTTCCCTCACGGTTCCGCTTCTCTCCCATGCTGTGTATCATCACTCGCCATGCCTTGGATGATTCGGCCTCAACAACGGACCCTGCGTATGCTTGTGTGCGTCGTTCCGCGAACAAGCCACGCCAGTCAACTGTTCCGAAAATCCGGTCACATGAGCTGGTAAACTACTTCGGCGCCCATCTTTGATGAACATGCTCACCCTCTTACACAGCAGCAGGGAATGGGGGTCATGCATGAGGACTCAGCGTGTAACGGTCTGGAACACGGCATCCTCACGCTTGCCAAATATATTCGCAAAGCGCTTCTTATTCTTCAAGATATCAGCGTCGTCCGTGGACATGCCGCCACCCTTACGAACACCCAGCGCAACGCTGCGTGGAGGAAGAAAGGCCAAGCCTTTGTGCTTATCGACCACGGGACCATCTTCGTCAATTCGACGTACAAGTTCAATTGCCTTTCCCCACATCTCGGGTACAAGGCCCGGACGTTGCACTACTATTGCCACCCACCTGGTGCTCGCTTCGTCAAGGTACTCCCACCGAACCTGAGGGTGCTCCCGGACAGGACTTTCCAGATGTGTCAAGACATTAGGAGTGTCCGGTGAAGTCGAGTTCCCGGCTACGTTGTCACAAACCAGCACCAGTGACCTGTTGTCCAACCACCGAGGAGACCATGCCCTGCGAGGCAAAGTGTCTAAACGTAGTTCTAGCAAAGAAGAATAAATACGAATTGTCCCTGAACCCCCTACTCCTGGCCCATCGATGGACATTCGCGCATGCGGCAGACACAACGTCCATGGAACTCCCACCATCTCCCAACTCTGCTGCTGCACAATTATAGCGAGTCACGTTGACTCGCAATGGATGCTGGCGGCCACGTGCGACCATCTCTTAAAGACCTCATGGACTCCACTCCTCGTCAAACTGGTGACGATGACATGGTGGAGGGGCCGTGTCCTGGGCCACCAAAGTCCCCCAGAAACCGCTGCTGCAGGAGGTGCACCACGCCAAGGATGCCACCCCTTGGCGAAGATTGGCAAGGCTAGCCGTGCAGTCAGCAACCCTTCCCCGCCGCCCGATTTCTCTTCGTTTCCGGGCATTCATACAAACACGCCACCACCCCTGACCCACACAATGGCTGATGATCGCCACTACGACAACTTCGACCCCGCTGCATACATCTCCCTCACATGGGGCAGATCATTGATTCGGCCGTGGCCTCCATCGTGACCACAGTCGAGAAGGTACTGAAGGAGCAACTGGACTCCCAACTCATCGCCAGGAAGGTCAAGACTCTCAAGAGCAAGCTGTAGATTATCGTAGACAATTCCCGCCAAACGCCCGGTGCCAGTTGACCTGCTCGCCGGAGGATTTAATGATTGGCGAGGGCCTCAGCTTTGGGTTCAGGTTCATTGCTGACATGGATGATGCTCCTCTCCATCCCAACGGTTATACGTCTCTCAATGATTCTGGCTATAGATGGGGACGTTGTCCGACAACTTGATTGGGATTTTTAACATGGAACCTGTCTCTCGTCTGCACCAGGGGTGGTCGATTTCCGACATTATGTCCGTATCTCCCACTGTGGTGATCCTGCCCGCTCGAATGTTGCAGCCTCTGTACAGTGTTTGGACTCCCACTTTTGGTGACTGGAGCGTTGACGGATTGTATTGTACATGTAGTTACAGTAGAAACTAATAAACCATCAGGGGTTTACTGCGGGTGCAGCCTCTCGAGGAATTCGTCTCGCACGTTCCATCTCCATTGTCTCTCTCACCGTAGGGCCCTCCATATCCCTAAAATCATGGGGGTCATCACCTCCGCCGGCGGGAGTCGGAAAAACTTGGCTGGAGGGTAGATTGCAATGAGCGAACAGGCAGTTTGATGATGGAGCATCGGAACGAACCTGTCCCACCATTGGATCGTTTCCCTAACCCACGGATCGTTGGTGTTTTGGAACTGCTGTCGAAGTACGTCGTACATTGAGGAGAGATCAACCTCCTCGTCTGTCATCCCCCACGTTACCATCGAGCTCAACGCGACGTACACCTATACGAAAAGGTTGTAACCAAGGATTGGGAGCCTCGGTGCACATCATCACCTGTATGACTGTGTAGCAGATCGCCGACGGTCTGACCGTACGCATGCCATGGATCGCGGCGTTCCCCTGTTTTTTGCTCCTCTTCACCCCTACCTTGTGACTCTCGCTTGGGCCGAGGAATATGTGCCGAAATGCCTTTGGGTTTCGGTCAGTGGTTACCTTCGGAGATGGGGAAAAACAACCTTCACGAGTAGTGGCCCACGGAAAAGGCCTTTTGTGGTTGTTCCATCCATCATCTCCTCATCGTAGAGGAATATCGGGAAGAAGGGGGACCCTTCCCGATCAATCAGCAGAAGACGTCTGTGTTTGAGGTCTTGCCGGGTCCTGTGCTCAGCGATCAGGATGTGAACATGATGACCGAACGTCGCCACACACTTTTTGGGGTCTGCCTTGAACTGCTCAATATACTTTGCAGGACACAACAGACGACCGGTAATGTCATGGTTGAACCCTCTCCAAGCCTTCGATATCTCAGGGGAAGGGTCATCAATATACGAGGCAGCAACCTTCCTGACAGTACCCTCGGCACCGGCGTCTGGTAGATACTTTTCGGGAATGAGGTTTAGGACGTTGGTCTTCATACGTTTCGTATCCGCATCCTTGGCGCCATTCGCGACGCACTGAACCTGGGGTGTGTTAGCCCCTAAACAGCCAGGATCACACGGTGGGCCGTACCTCGTTAGCGATCAATGTGACCTTCTCGGACGTTGTTGTGGGTGAAGCAAGACGAGCCGCAATGAGGGGTAGGTGGCCGTTAATCACGTTTGCGTCCTCCACGCGAAGATCCCGCACATAGGCGGGTCTACCGATCACTTGAAATGAGTGGGGGAGCTCTGATGAGCGGAATGGAGAAGATCACAAATCGGTGATGTATTCTCTCTCCTCGGACGGGATGAGCCGTTGGGTGGCCGGTTGTGAATTGAGTCCGACCAAGATTATCGTTTGGAACTCGTGGAAGGGCTGGCACACCCTTCGCAGCCATGTCGCCTTCTTCTTGATCTCGAAATGCTCATTTTCGGTGAGCCTCGAGCTGGAATGCTCAGGTGTCAGAAGACCTCATCGCGGTTGTCACAGGGGGAGGGAATACCTATCCTCAGCCTGGTTCTCAGACGTGGTGGCCATGGTGTGTGTCAGGAGGCGGAAGCATGCGCGGTGACCTGAATTTCACAACCGGATTGTCCCCAGGTCGGATTTGGTAAAAATGGGTCACACTCGTAACCCCCCAACCTCTCCTCATGAACCGCCGTACAACCACGGGTTTCCCTTGCTACGAGGGCGATTGCCGTCGTGAACCAAATCCGAAGTTGTATCCAAGTCAACAGAGCGTGCGGCAGCACCGGGTTAGGGCCCACGCCCACGAAAGCCCCCAAGAGACGTCTGTATGGAGGGCGTTGAAACGAAAACGTGAGGCAGACGAAGAAGAGTCACGAGAGCGACAACGGCTGGAAGAAGAGGAACGCATTGAAGCGTCCCGTGTTCCAGAGCCAGAGCCTCCACGCCCGGTATGCTGCCAGACGTACTCCTCGCAGGGAATCGCACTTACGGCCTTCATCTATGATCAAGATCCCTCTCTTCGAGCAGGAGATCGACCCGGGGCTCACCCGGTCAACGAGGAACCGACGGAACCCTGCCCGATTTCAGGATTACATACCGACCTCGACTGTTCCGGCTCAGATTGGGCAGTTTCTAACGAAGAAACAGCGAATGGAGGCGGCGAAAGCTCGCGCAGATGCTGCCCGGCCTGAACACGATCCCGAACTGCTGCTGGATCAAGATTCCGGCGAAGAAACCAATGCAGTCACACAACAGATCACAACGGACCCCGACTCTTTTGGGGTCTTTCGCAAGTATTCATCCCTATCTTCCCACAACCCTGACGACGACGACCCCTTCTCTGACATACCTTCCGCCCCACCCGGCATGGTCCCAACCTCGCAACCCCGGGCCACCGGGTCAATAGGCTCCGACCTCACCTCTTCATCCTCAAGCAGTTCGGACCCCTTCGAAAACTCAAAGAACCCAACCGCTGACCTTTTGCTCAGCTGGTACTCTGAGGGTGCTACCGATGGAGTCGCGTGGCTTGACCGCTTAACTGACCATCTCGTGCATCCTCGCTTCGACCTCTCGCAACTCAAAAATTTCAACGCTGCACAAGCCCTCCGCGAGTTTGAAAGGACCCACCTTGGGTCAAAGTCCAAGGATGCGCTCAAGCCTGGAGATGGTTGGAAGTGTGGCAAGGTCACGATCCGCGTTCCATGCACTCGCCACCCACAACGCGAGGAGGACGCGCCAGAGTTCACCGTTGACGGGGTGTACTACCGGGATGCTGTCGAGGTTATTGCAAAGGAGTTGGCGGATCCCGATTCATTCGAGAACATCCACCTCAAACCATTCGAGGAGTGGTGGCGCCCCACCGAAGCCAGCGATCCGATTCGCGTATACTCCGAGATCTATACATCCGACGCCATGTTGGAGCTCGAGAAGAAGCTCGAGGAGACTTTGAAGGCCACGGCTGGGCCCCACCTGGAAACCTTCATCCTCGCCGCGTTGATGTACACTGACAGCACCCACCTCGCTCAGTTCGGTAGCGCCTCTCTGTGGCCAATGTACATGTTCATCGGGAATGCCTCCAAGTACATTCGATCGCGGCCGAGCTCCTTCTCGGCACACCACATCGCCTACCTCCCAACAGCAAGCATCCATTTCAATCGATCATCTGCTGCGTGTCTTACGGTTTCTCCTAGCTGCCAGACACGATCAAAGAATTTTACTACAAACACTACGGCGTGTATCCCAACGCTGACATGCTTGCCCACCTAAAACGAGAACTCCTCCATGGCTCGTTGCGGTTGGTTCTTGCCGGCGCGTTTGCAGACGCAAAGAAGAACGGTCGGACCACGCTGTGTGCAGATGATATCTTGAGGCATTGGTTCCTCGAGGTGATCCTACATTCTGCTGATTATATGGATAAGTGAGTTTGCGGCTGTCTCTACCCTGTTGACCGTGTTGACAATGGCACAGAGCGATCATAGAATGTATGAAGGCGATGGCCAAGTTCCTCTGCCCAAGATGCCTCGTGGTCAAGAGCGACGTACACCACATTGGCAAGGACTTTGACATGAACCGGCGAAAGTCGCAACCCCGGACGTACTCGCTCGACGATGTTGAGATCGCTCGCAAGGCCATCTTTGACCTTGGGAGGAGCGTTGGCTATAAAGGGGAGTATGATCCGTTGAAGATAGGCTCATGGGCCCCCACCCGGGTGCGGTCACCTCTCGCCTCACTTCTCATATCTGCTCACGTCTCTCGCAGAATGCTTACTTTACCGAGCTTGGTGTCGACCCATCTCCACTGATGTCTGTTGACCCAATGCATGATGACGAGCTCGGCGTCGGTAAGGGTATCGTCATGCACATCCTCCGGTTACTTCAGGCACAGGGCGGAGGTGCGACCGAAGAGTTTGATGCCCGGTCAGTCCTCTCAAAAACAACTACAGCCTTGACCCCCCTGATCGCATCTAGCTTTCGACAAGTTCCGACATTCGGCCGCGATACGATACGAAAGTTTGGCGGGAGTGTTTCTTCATTGAAGAAGAAGACTGCGAGGGGTTTTGAAGACATCATGCAGGTAAGCCTTTGCCACCCGTTCCCGGAGGAAAGGGGGTCAAACACCCTTACAGTGCTGGATACCTGTCCTCGAGGGTTTGCTTCCCGAACCACACAACGCGCAAATCCTAGATCTTGCTTTTGACTTTGCCACATGGCATGCATATGCAAAGCTCAGGAAACACACCGGATGTACCATCAGATCACTCCGTTCGCAAACAAAAGAACTCGGCCGACAGCTCCGCCGGTTTTCCAGCAAGACATGTTCACAATACACCACGAAGCCGCTACCGAGTGAGGAAGCTGCCCGCATTCGCCGTCACGCCGCAAAGGCGAAGAGCCAAGGCAACACGACCAGCAGTAAGGGGCCCGCAACAGATGATGGCACGCGCACAAAAAACTTCAACCTAGCGACATACAAGACCCATGCACTTGGAGATTATGCGGACCATATTGAACAGTTCGGCCCTACCGACTGTTTTACAACTCAACACGTTTGTCGATGACCCCTCCGTTTCTACTGACGAACTCAAACGGTTGATTACAGGGCGAATGCGAACACCGTCGCGTCAAGCGTTTCTATAAGCGGACGAACAAGGGAGTCAGCTTCCCGCACCAAATCGCAAAGCAGGAGAGGATACAACGGCACTACAGGAAGCACGTCGAGGCTTGCACGAAGGAGAGGGGTGCAAAAACTCAGTCCCGCTCAGAGCCCAGGACGGTTTACGATGAAGGCGGGTCACCAAGAAGGCACTACTCGATCTCAGAAAGGAGTCGCGGCTACGTGGGTATTTACCGGTGGGCATATGGTAAAGATATGAATGACCCAGCCCTAAATGCACGTGCGATCCTTTTATTTTCACGGAGCAGCTCACCAATTTTCTCATCAGGGCTTTGTTCCGAAGCTGACCGACCACCTCCTCGCTCGCATCCTTGGTCGGCAATATGATCCGGAACCTCCAACCTTCACGGACGACGAGCGCGACAAGGTCTATATCCACGGCAACCGTCTCCGAGAGTGGTATATGATGAGTGTATACTACACCAGCTATGACTTACGGCGACAGGCAGACAAGATCAACACGAGAAACCGCCCATATGTCATGGCTCTCTCTCGCGGTGATTCCTTCCATCCATACACATATGCACGGGTCCTCGGCATCTACCAAGTCAGAGTTCTACATCCCGGCCTGGCCGAGCCGACAAACATGGACGTCCTTTGGGTACGTTGGCTCGAAGTTGACCGGGGGCATCGGGCGGGATGGAAAGCAAAGAGGTTGTATCGCGTCAAGTTCGTTCCTAGCAATGAGGAGGGCGCGTTTGGATTCCTCGACCCCGCAGACGTTATTCGCGGGACCCACCTCATTCCTGGTTTCAACCACGGTCACGTCATGGACCTTCTCATGAGCGGCCGTATCAGCAAGTGGGACTACGTGCCACCGAACAATTGGTCGCATCACTATGTGGACCAGTGAGTATTCCATTTGTGTCCACACGGAACTTCAGATGTGTGTGCACATGCTCATTTACCACGCTCTCAGATTCGTCGACCGCGACATGTTCATGCGATACCGCGGTGGCGGGATTGGGCACAAGTATATGCGAGACATCGAAGAGATCTACGAAAATATGTCTCGCGAACGGGTACATCACAAGGAGAGTAACCGCACCTCCTCATCAAAGGATGCGATGAATGTGGATGCCACCGACGATAGTGGCAGCGACGACGAGCATGAGCCTGAGGGGCCTCAAGTAAGTCAGGACAATAATGATTCGGACCCAGGCTCGGACTCGGACTTCGATCCCTCTGGAACGGATTCAGGAGGCTCAGACTCTTGTGATGACACTGACGTAGACGACTTGGACTCCGATGGCGAAACAGCAGAATCCTATGGGCTCGGTAGTCTTTAGTTTATCATACAACACATTCCAATTTGAAGCAAAGATACGTGCTCATAAACAGCCATTCGAGATACAAGACAGGATGAGAAACTATGGCACAATATCAAGGTGAGTATTCCGTAAACATTGGATGCCCACGGTCCCAATGCGGAGAGCGAACACCCAGTGTAAGGTCTACCGGCCGGCATCACCCACTCGCTGGAGTAACATATTCGATCTGATCTCCTGTCCAGTAAAACCTGTGGAATTTGAAACCGGCGAGTATTTGTCCAGCCCAAAATGGGACATCAGTCCAAACAAGGTATGGGGCAACGAGCTGCGGATCTGAACATACGGTATACCACGGCGGAGTTTCCCGAAAGACGTCCCAGAATGGCAAGCAACATAGTGGCGGATATTCGCCTAGCCCAAAACGGGGTACCAGTCCAAACGTGTAAAGCGACGAGCGGCGGATCTGCACACTCGAGTTTATCACGGCGGATATTGCCGTGGTGCGCGCATACCCCACCCGCAGAGCGAGCGAGCACGGGTTCCCTCACTTCAATCGTGCGAAGCAATATTATTCACGGGATTGTATGCATGCTCAAATTGTTTGATTTCTGTCTCTTCAGAATTCCTTAGAACTTGTGCGCTGCGGCTGCAGGCTTCGAGACCTATCTGCCGCATTTGATGCGACCCCGCACCAGTGTCCCAGAACGGTAAGGCTTGTGTATGCTTGTTTGTCCCAAAACTGGCCTCCCCTGCTGCCTCGCCGGTAACCACACCTCGACACCCCATTCCCAACGCCGCGTCTACCCCCCAGTTGAACAGGGAGCACAAGAAACCTGTGAAGGCCTTGCCTTGGCTGTGCCAGGTGACAGTTCCTGGTTTCCGCTCCCTGCCCTTCAATCCTGGGGTGCCATAATGTCTTCGACATGTGTAGTCGCTATCCCCAGTGCCTTTCCACCCCCCCCTCGTGCTTCGCAAATCTCCCCCAGCGACTGGTGTTCAGTCCTGGCGGCGGTCTCCTCTTAACTCCGGCGAGCGAGTCCGAGGATCCACCAGCCATCCCTGGTCCGATCAACCCGGCGACCAAGAGCAAGAAACGAAACAACAACGTGAGTTCGGCACCCTCGGTTTACATCTGCATGTGGGCAAACTTCGCTTATTCACCCATTGCTCGACTCCCTGGATCTGTAACGCCGAGGTTTGACCCCCGTTCTCACAAAACTCTGCTGGTTTTCGCTGCGTTGGCAGTTTCAGCTCTCACTGCCGCCGCGATCACATCCTATCGACTATGTCACCCTGTCCTCGTCGAACCGGCATGCCACCGCCGGCCTCGCTGATGTGAGCATGCCGGATGCCATCGACAATATCGGCACGAAGGTGGACCTGCTACACTAATGCCATTCCCATAACCTCAAGGTCAGTCATCAGGTGTAGCTCTGGGTGTATCCTCAAGCTGACTCCCACAATGTAGGTTGTCTTGTCCATGGATGCCGGAGCGAAATCCGATCCGTCCAGGGTGCAAATCAGTGACATCTCCTATACCGTTTACGACCTACTTGCTTGATCTGCGTGAAGGAGGCCGAGACTCCTCGGAGTACAGTCCGGCACTTTCCCCCCAGTCTTGCATCATGTTCAGACTTTGCGGATGTAGCACGATTGAGGAAAAACGGACAAAGAGTGATTGATTTGAGCGAAGGTAGACACCCATCCAGTGTCCTCAACTCCTGGATTCAAAACACACACTCCACACACGCGCGTAGATACAATGTAGCTCTGAATCTGTTCTCGGGAATTTAGAGTCCTGAGACACCCTCATTCCCCACTGCTGACTCCCCTACCCAGCGACAACGACAACGGCAACTGTATCCTCGCACGTGCCGTGGCCTCTGGTGGTCACGGCAACAACGGTGATTATGGTGTCGAAGGTGGTGGTGCCAATGATTGTACCGACAACAGTGATGGTACGCACAGTATGGATGATGGGTATACTCCACGTTCCCTCGCGTCCCGCCGTTTTCGATCGTCAGCGAATATCTGGAGGGCCAGGGGGATATCTGGCCTGGTCTGCACCCGTCTGACCCGGCGATTCCCGTCTGGTCGGATCAGACTTGTGCGGTTTTGCTGATGTCAGATCAGCGCTCATATTTCTGGCGATGAGCGAGGCAACGCTCCGTCGAGTGACGTTCGTTACTTTATCCCACTTGGACCCAGATGCGTCTGCTGCACGGTAGCCCTAAAAAGCGCGGAAGGTCATCCTCTCCCAACCTCTATCATGCCTTGGTTAGATCCTCCACCAACTCGTCCATCGCGCCCATCGGGTTCCGTGTGCAATCAGATACTGATCTCTTAGGTGATTCGACTTTCAGGAGAGTGTGGAATTACACGTGCTCATTTATGACAGGGAACACCTTTCAAATCAGGTTTCCGGACAGTGGCAAAGGATTCGGCCATGATCACCACCCGCCCGATACACCTCCTCAGAACTTTAATGAAACGGAAGAACGCGGACTCAGTAGTACTAGTACGTGACACCTACGTTGGCTTTTGAGCTGGTGCGCGTTCTGATGTGGCTTCTGTACTTATTACGGTAGGCACCGTCATGGATTCCGACGTCGACGCGCAATCATCTAGCACTCAACACGAGCCAACTACTCTCTCATTCGAGAAGCGTTCGGCCAATGACACGCGTAGGGAGAATGAGCGGGTCAGGCCTTTGTCAAATAGTAGGTTCACGGTCACATCGGTATTCCCACTTCCCAATCTTCGTATAGCAGCTCAGGTGGATTTGGTGTCCGCCGTCGGCTCCGGAGCCAAAATCCTTCTCCACATTGCCAAGGAATCGGCTGACGTCTTCACCCCACTCAAGTCCGTTCTTGGTGGTATCTGTGCCATCTGTGACCAGTACGAGGTTTGTCTCCTAACGTCCGTGTCACGTGCCATTTATTCTTGACACACTCCCATAGAAAACGGTCGCCGTGAGGGCAAAGATAGAAATAATTCTCTCCCGCGTGGAAGCAGTGGAGGGTTTGTTGGACTCCCCAATCGTCGATGAAGCGGAAGGGAAGCGTCGGAATGACTTACTGAGGTTCGATCACTGCTTTCCTACTGGAGAAACTTATTGAATGTAGTCTAGTAAACTCGAGCAGATCGAGACCGAACTGCGATCCTTGTACGAGAAGGGAAGTTTCCTTCGGTTTGTCGAGAACGCTGAAGACGACGGAACAACAACGAAGCTTCTGGAAGACTTACGGGAGGCGGTTTCGGATTATCAGGTGAGCTTCTGTCCCCAGTGCTATGGACTGGGCTGTTCACTTAACGAATACAGATGACGCAACAAATTGCGATTTATGCTCAGGGCTCCAGGCTGATTGTAAGCCGGCTTTATGGTTAGAACGCCACATCACTAAGCACTCATTTAGGATGCAGGTTAGTTTGGTCTCGAGGCTCGAGAACGCGAGCTTATTCGCATCAAGCCGATTTGGCGGTGTTGAACAGTTGTAAACGCGCGTCCGGCTCAGAATATCGACATGGCAATCGCAGCAGCTGTCTCAAGGGGACGAGAGAGGCCGCCTTGGATGAGATCGAACTGTGGACCAAGGATTTCAGCAAATCTCCGGTCTTCTGGTTGAACGGGCTCGCTGGAACAGGAAAATCAACGATAGCGAAGACCATCGCGGAACGTACGTTTGCGGACGGTCGTCTGGGAGCATCCTTCTTCTGTTCGCGAGATTTCGAGGACAGAAGTGACCTCCGATTTATCTTCCCCACGCTGGCATTTCAACTCGCCCACAAATACCCTCAAGTCCGATCGTCCGTAGCGGCATTCCTACGATTCAATCCGGATATCTTTTACGAATCTCTCTATAGCCAGGCTGAGCAGCTGGTCATCCGGCCGCTGGAGTCTGGAGACATCTCAACCGTGATCGTGATTGATGCTCTTGACGAATGCAAGGATGAGGAGCCGGCTTCCGCCTTCCTCTCCGTACTGGGTCGGTTGGTTGGGAAGATCCCAAGTGTCAAGTTCTTCGTTACCGGTAGACCCGAACCCCGCATCCGAACCGGATTCCACCTCCCCCTCTTGAGGAACTTGACCGATGTGTTCGTTCTCCATGGTGTCGAGCCAAAAATCATAAACAAGGACATCCGCCTGTTTTTCAAACATGGTTTATCGGAACTCGCCGTTCGTCACGGCATCCAGAATGAGGGTGGTTGGCCTACGGAAGAACACCTCGATTTACTTCGCCGTAGAGCAGGTGGCCTTTTCGTCTACGCGGTTGCAACGCTCAAATTTCTGGACCACGGCTTTAAACGACCAGACAAACAACTCGACATCATTGTGAAACTCCCCGAGAACACCACTCATGAAGGAAAGGCTAGACTCCCTGCCAACACAACCATCGATTCCTTGTACAGCTCCATTTTCCAAGTGACCTTCATGAAGAACAACGCGGAAGATGATGCCATTGTGCGGTCGGTATTAGCCGCTGTGGTCCTTGTCACATACCCGCTTTCCCCATCGGCGATCGCCAGGCTTATGGACATGGAGACCGACGAGGTTTTTTCACTCCTCAGATCAGTCCAATCACTTCTCGCACTTCATGAAGACCCGGATTACCCTGTACGATCATTCCACAAGTCCTTCCCTGATTTCATCACCGATCCTACGAGGTGCCTTGATAAAAGGTTCTTCATTTCCTGCCCCCACCACCACACCGAGCTTACTCTGCGATGTCTCACCCTGATGAACCAATTTTTGGAGAAAAACCCATGTTCAATCCCGGATTACGTGCTGAATTCGGAGGTGGAGGGCCTCTCTGAGAGGGCCAAAGACCGCATCAGCGAGCCGCTTCGATATGTGTGCCGCTCGTGGTATAAACATCTGGCTCTAGCGGAGTGCCAGACTGAGGCTATCGCCTCTGCTGTTCGCCAGTTCCTCGAAGAGAAGTTCCTCTTCTGGTTGGGGGCGCTCAGTGTTCTCGGCGCTGCGAGAGATGCTGTGCGTGCGTTGGACACAACCACTAAGTGGTTGAACGGGGTACGCCCCAGCCCTTAACTGACTCTCTGGTATGGATCCTAACGTGAACACAGATTCGGACATCCGTCGGTATACAACCCCTCCTAGACACTGCGGATGACTGTTTCCACTTCGTGACCGAGTTTTTCGAAGTCATCAACACGTCTGCAGCGCATATATACACCTCAGCTCTCGCCCTCACCCCCATATCCTCAATCGTTAGGAAACTCTACAGTCGATACGTTCCCCAGTCGCCAAGGGTGGTTATCGGTTTGCCTACCTCATGGGACCCACGTATCGCGAACGTCATGCTCTCAAATCAATATCCCGACGCGGCCTGGTCCCCTTGTGGTCGATTCGTTGCTGTCAGTACAAGCACGGGGGTCGAAATCCGGGATTCGACCACCCTCGAGAAACTCTCTGCGCTCGAATCCCCGATGAGCCTTTCGTTGTCGGCTGTTACAATAACCTATTCACCCAACGGTCGACTTCTGGCTTGCGCTTGTACCCGGCCATTCAGTTTCGAGATGGCGATCGCGATTTGGGATATTCAAACAGGGGGTATCGTCAAAGCCATCCACGGCGGTGAACCTGGGTATCCCCGCTCGATGTTATACTCCTCCGATGGAAAAATGCTTTCCGTGGCATGCGGAAAGACTCCTTACAAATGCACAGTATACACATTCGACACAACGTCGGGCGAACGAGGGTGTTCTGGGGAATTGGGGTCCGAGTTTGACCCTGTGTTCTGGATGGAGAAAGATTCGATTCGATTCGCGAGTTCCAATCGGGACTGTGACGATCTCTATATTGAAACCTGGGAGATCACCTCTACAGCGAATGGCCACCCTACGAAAATCGACTCACTCCATGTCCGCCACGAGTTCGACAGCGACAACCATCAGGTCTTCTTTTCCCCAGCAAGCCTTAGGGTCGCCATCGTCTCCGTTAACTCGACGGTCATCAGGGACGCTCGAAATTCAAATATTCTTCTGGAAGCCTCGGCCTCTCGGACTCTCGGGAGCTACGCTGGGCACTTCTCGTCCGACGGAAACCTCTTCGTGTGCACTGAAAAACAAGAGGTTCACATCTGGAAAGCGACTTCTGAAGGTTACATCCCGTGGGCCAGGTTCCCAGTCCGCTTCTCGACGACGGCAGGTGGGGCGTTTGTACTCTCACCGGACTCAGGATCGATCGTTGGGTGGGGTTTGGGGATCATGGAAGTGTGGAAATTGGATCACCTTATTAACCCAAAACCCTCAGAGCAGTCATCGGACTTCTGGGGTAGTCATTTAGTGGCGTTCTCCACCAATGGGACTCACGTTGCGATCGGAAGAGCTTCATCGAGCATCGTTACGGTTTTCAATCTACACTCTGGCGCTTCGGAGCTCGTGAGCGAAGTGGATCTGGGAATCGTGGACATCAAGATGGTTGATAACACCGTTTTTGCGCTGCGTGGGATGGAGGTAGTCAGTTGGGATTTGACCGAGGGATCGTGTGAGGAGGAACACAGTGAGGAGGAGCATAGTGAGGAGGAGCATAGTGAGGAGGAGCATAGTGAGGAGGGGCGTAGTGATGAGGACCATAGTGAGGAGGAGCGTGGTATCAGACGGGCGGGTGCCGACCAGAGCCTCAATGTCGTGAAGATGTTGCACGATTGGGACCTTGATCCGCGATTGCTGGACGATCAGTGTCGAAACGCTATCTCGACTTGGGCCAATATCATGGTCTTATTCGATGCAGACACCGGAGCCCGTCTCGTGTATTACGATGCCCCGTTCAGGTTTCGGGATTTCCGATTCTCTCCGGATGGACGACAGCTCTGGGTCTCGTATGTGTACACCAAGGACGACGTTTACGAGGGAGATGTGTCGTGCCTTGCGGACGGAGAAGCACCAGAGGAAGGTTTGGAGATCGTGGAAAATGAGGAAACGGAGGAATTTACCTTTGTGCCGCTCCCGGGTGACGCTCGACCCCCAGACTACCCGTGGAAGTCTTCCGAGGGTTACAAAATCGATGGGGTGGCCATTCAGTGGGTACTGGATCGTGACGGGAGGAGGTTGCTGTGGCTACCTCCCCATTGGAGGACGACGAACGAGAAGACGTGGAGATGGAATGGTGATTTCCTTGTGTTGCGGAAAGGCATGTTGCCTGAGCCTGTGATCATCCAACTCTCGTCGGCTTTAGAGCCAATATCCCCTTAGATGGGCTCCGCTCTTGCCCCTGTATTATGTTGTCCTACTGCACAACTGTCAGCTTAGATTATTTCGTCATTGGGATTCTTTGCGAGGTTGTGGGTACCGAACGAAACAGCATCGTCCAGCTTAGATTGATCCGCGACTTGATGACGAGGGGACACGCTTGGGAGGTTCGAAGATCCATTGGGTCGAGTGACTCAATCACCATGTCTATCAACTCTTGTGGGAAGACGACCTAAATGGCGGGGTCTAAGATCTGAAGAGTAGCATCGAGGCCTACAAAGTGTTTTTGTGTGGGTAGTTTACTCGACGTTGGATGAGGTTAGAACCTACAGCACGAAGGACGAAAGAGCGATGATGAAAAATATTCGAACTAGACGATAATCGTGCGAGATGAGACTACAGATATGTTAGTCTAGGTTACGAAGGGAGAAAAGATAAGATACATACTCCTCACGAAACAACAAAGATATGAGGAGACGAAGGGAAAAAACGAGCTACTTATATGACCCGTAACCATCGCACAGGAGTCGTAAACTACTGAACATCGGAACCAAGGTGCAATATTTGATAAAAAACCACACTTGAAGAATGCGATGGGATTTCCACCGGTAGATACAGACCCCCCATTGAGCCTGACGCCGACCACCACATTTCGTATGGCTCGGGGGCTCAAGCCCGTGGTATGTCGTTGAGCGAAGTTGAGCAAGGTGTAGATTTAAATATTCGCCTCTCCGTTTTGGAGTGAGGGGATTACATACTACTAGTACATTGGTGTGATTGTCTGTTCGCCTTATGGAGAGTCATCAGGGCGGTATGGAAAGTGAAAATGAGGCGAAACTCGCCGTATAAGCAATAACACAATTTGTGGAGCTAGTGTTGCCAGAAGTTTCGAAATCGACTGGCACACCACCGTGCTCAACACCTGAGTTGGCGACGGCAGAGGGTGCGGCCATTTCTGAGTTGGGAGAGGCTTGAAAGGGTTTAGAGGTTGTAGAGGTTGTAGACGGCGATGTATGCGAAGTTCTTGGAGTCGATAGTATTGTCACATCCACAGCATTTGCAAAATATAAGGACCACCACATTTTGGAGGGAATACAAGATGCGCAGCAACCCGGTTATGCTGGCATTAAACGGTACACATGCGGCTGCCGTCGTAGCTAGGAATAATAATCAGAGTAAATGTGCTCGGAAATATGGGTTGCACAGGCTGGGTCCTTCCTCAGGACTGCTTCGCACAGTCAGAACAGTAAACAACCATATTACTGTCCTGGTTCACAACTGTCACCCGACCCTTCCCATGAAACTTCGGTAGGTACTCCTCAAATTCCACCATCCAGCACTGCACATTGTAAGCCTGAAACTTCATTTCCAGCTGATGCTCACACCCCGACTGGTCAACCAATTGGCACAGAGAACTGTCAAGTTTTTTCCAGTATGTATCGCCCACCGGGTAGTCCTGAAGTGCAAATGACTTGGTGAACGTTATCTTCCGGATGTTTGTGGAGGTGATGGATGAGACAAGGTCCAGTTCCATAATCTTCCGAGACAACGTGGAGATCTCCAGCTCGCGAAGCTCTCGGCAGTTCGAGAGTGTCAAAGGGTTCCCAATGTCTACAACAGAACCGCGGCAGTTCGTTCAGTAACTCTATAGCAAATGTTTGAGACATAGGACGCACCTTCGAGGCCCCTTTTTATCCTCAGATACTTTATGCTTTCCTCCACACCATCGATGACGCGCTGGGCGAGCGATGGGGAGGGGACAAACATCACGTTGATGGTGACCTCTTCGCATTGTGGGCGCAGGCACAATAGTTGGTCAAGAAGGCCAAGGCTGTTCCTAGTGTAGAACTCGGCGATGGAGAGTTTTCGCAACGGTCGAGAAAGGGGAGGGATCGGTTGATCATCCACTTTACATGAGAGGTCGGTAAGATCAAGGCGTGCCAGATTGGGGAAGTAGTTGACGAGAGTGACGAGTGCGCTGATCTTGACGTCAGAACGCCACAGGGAGAGGTGCGAGAGACTGTGCTGGAAAGCCGAA
>Ga0307513_10004764_pt1 | contig 18017 bp, 18 predicted proteins | sample 15_EM_MG_FD_202174 | JGI IMG/M metagenome (GOLD analysis project Ga0307513, IMG submission 202174) | Populus trichocarpa ectomycorrhiza microbial communities from riparian zone in the Pacific Northwest, United States - 15_EM | ecosystem: Host-associated > Plants > Roots > Unclassified | place... | reverse complement strand
TTTTTTTTTTTTATTTTCCTCTTTGTTTTTTTTTTTTTTGTTGTTTTTTTTTTTGGCGTTTTGTTGTTTGTTGTGGGTTTGGGGGGGGGGGGGGGGGGGGGGCCCCCGCCCCACACTTAGAACCGCCTCAACAAGAATCACATCAAGTCTCAACAGCAAGAGAACCAAAAGGTTTGCGCTATCAATGAGAGTCGATTGGGAAATTGGCTGCAGAAGGAAAATTTCATTGATTTCATGCGAAAAAATAACAGTGCCAAGTGCTCGAGTAAAATGAAGTTGAGAGTTGCCCTTAACCACCGAACGACGGGCGATTTGGTATCATACCTATGATACCGTGATGCGCCGCCGGGTCGAGGTGCGCAGCTCCCTGGAGGAACTTGTTATTTGCTGCTCAGGAGGAAGATCAAAAAAAAAGAGGATCCTAACTTCGGACCCTCATTGTAAAAGATCACTGACCCAATCCCCCCCCCCCCCCCAACACCCCCATAGCCAAAAACCCCATCCCTATAATCCACCTATAACAATACTTTACTACTCTATGATAATTTTATAATACCTCCTCCCACAGCCCACTTCCCAACAAACACATTATACCTATCATACCAACCCTCCACGGGGGGCAAAAAAAAAAAAGCAAAAAGCGAAAAACATCGGAAAATTCCTCGGTACCGGTGTTCGGCCATGGTGCTTCCTTGCTTGCCTGCTTACTTGCATATCATAACTTATTTACTTAGTTAGAGTACTTTTACTTTTACTTGCTCGAGTGTGCTCGCTGGCTAGTTACCAGGGGTATGCTAGGGATAATATATTTGGGGGAGGGGTGTGTGGGGTTTTGGGGGGGGGGGGGGGGGGGTATGGTAGTCTATTTTTTCCTTGTCAATATGCATGGTGGGGATATTTATTATGGTTGTTGTTGCATAGGGTATATGTCTGTCTGTCTGTCTGTCTGTCTGTCTGTCCGTTGCGGTAATAAATAAATAATAATAATAATAAAAGTAGAGTAAGAGTGGACAGGGCATGCTGGTCCGGTCAGTGGGTAAGTAAAGTAAGTTGGTCAGTCAGTAAGTCAGTCAGGGAAGGGGATGGAAGCGTGGAAGCGTGGGAGGAAAGAAGAGAGGGAGAGATGGGTGGATGGATGGATGGAGGGGTCCATGGCTTGGGGTTTCTCAACTCTTTCACTTTCGCCTCTTCTCCTTCACTTTCCCTTTCCCCTTCTCCTTCTCCTTCCCTCTCGCTCTCGTTCTCGATTTCGATTCCGATTTTGTGCGCAAGGCGTCCGCTGCATACACCTTTCTGCTGGCTGGGTGTGGGGGACTTATGGAATTGTTTATTGTATAGTGGCGTATAGTGCGAGGGTCCCACGGTACTTGCGTTATATCATATAATTATCTTTTTGGAGGAGGGATTTCGGTCTCTTCCCTTACGCTTGGGTTTCTTTGGTGGTAAAGTATTATACACCACTCCCCTTCCTTCGCCGCGGACACCATCCTCGCAAGGTACGGTGCTGTAACGTATGATAATGGCTCGAAAGGGCGGGAAAAAAATGTAATTCTAGGGGTGAGAAATATCGTTCACGATATCAATCAACCAATCAATCAATGAAAATTTAATGGAAATGATGAACGTCGAAAAAAGGAAAAAAAGAAGAAAGAATACCATAATATTGCCATAATATTGCCAAAATGCTAGTTGTATTTTCTTTTCTTTTCTTCTTCCTTGTCCCCTCCGCCCCGTCTGTCCACAACCCTTTCCCTATTCCCCCGATAAACCGTTCAAGTTGTAAAACAGAGTTGAAAACTCCCAAGTCTATATCATGCCACGACAAATGAAAAATGAAGAAAAAATCACGAAACCGGGTTAGAAACACAGTGTGCAAGTAGCAACAAGAAATGAACAGGTGCAAGTAGAAGAGAGTTTAGATAGAGAATAGAACCTGAAATTCTTTAAGGCAAAAACTCGGGCGCGCCTTCGACAGGAAAGTAAGGAAAGGGGAAAAAACAAGACGAGAAAAAAATCAAAGTCTTTTGGAATCACAAAGGGAGCAAAGCGAATATACCCGAGTACCACAATAGAAAACAGAGGGAAAAAAAAAGGTTGTAATCTGAGCCAAAACTAACTTGATCTGATATTCCCCGATACAGTCCAACAAGATACCGAAGCTGTCATATCTCGTGGTACGAGCTCCGGAATTTGGGGTTACAATAATAATAACAATAGTGATAATAATAGTAAGCCGTGGTGAAAAAACTGGTGACACGGGAAAACGAATGGAAATCAGACAGAACACAAACCAAAATAACCACTTATATGCGAGGCCATTGTGCAAAAAAAAAAAAAAAATACAAATCGCCGAACTAACATTTATCCCATGCTGATGAATAAAATAGAAAAAAGAAAACAGAAAACAAAAAAACAAATGCCAACGCAAAATACAGACAACCACCCAAAACTTTTTTTCTAAGTTGCTTCGTACTCATAAAATTTCGTGTTTCGCGTAAGTGGTACCAAAATCGAACACCGTTTAGACATCAACACAAGAAAGGCGTATCGGTGATAGCCTCCTTCCACTGTCCCACCGCACGACCAGCAATCCGACGACTCAAGGACCCAGGCCCAGCTGTTTCTTTGGCAATACTTTCGATGCAAGATCTCAGAGAGCCCAAGAGACGTGTAGATTTTTCCGCTATCGTCGGATCCGCATGAGTGCCATAACTTCCCAGATGCCGTGCCTCCGCAATCATCAACAGCAACTTGCGGGTCTCCTTCTCTTCAAGGAACCGATTGCAATCTGCAAAGACGCTTTCCATCTGTTTATTGATCCCGGCATCTCCCCCTCTTGTTGCAACAACCCTGCCCAAACCCCTCCAAAACAATGTTGTTGGGCTACCCTCGGTGATCTTGTCTGCAGAGGTGACCCTTGGGGACTCGGGCATAGGTTCCAGGGGTTGTCCTGTAACAAGTGCTTCCACAATATTGATTCTACGCAAGGTTTCCGCGCCATCCTCATCCCGGAGATCGCCCTCGTCCTCATCTTGGCGGTTATCAGCGGCGGGAATGCTCGTTCCGTAAACCATTTTAACACCTGCCCATAAAATACCAGCACTCTTTCCTTTCCTCCCAATGCTAGGATCCTCTTCTTCCACAAATGAACCCCCCCGAACCCGAAACCTCTCAAAAACCCCAGCCATCAGTTCCACCAAATGGTTATCCGAGAGAACCTTTGCCAAACCCGGCCCCATAAACCACCTTGTTTCCAAAAACTTGTCCAACGCTGGAGCATATCGTGACTTATAAAGAGCCTTCATGTCCTCAACCGTAGTGGAGGGAGTAGCATAAAGTGCTGTCTCGCTGGATGGAGGTGTGAGGGGCTGCGAGCTTGAGACGACGGACAAGAGATCATCAATCTTGATCCTTTTTGCAGGGTTTCCACCCGGGTTATCCTGCGGCCTACCCAATCCAGGGGTGGTGGAGTGAGGTATCGAGACAACCCTATGGGTAGTAGTATCAGATCCTGAGGAAAAAGGACTTTCCCTGTCTAGAGGGCGCTTCAACCCCTGTACGAAGGTACCTTGGGGTTCTGGTAACGTCGAAGCTGAAACCGGAGGATTTCCCATGACGGGGGCCTCAAGAGCCGGGTCTATCACAGGTTGATAGTCATAGGCCTCTGACGTTGGGGAACTGGGCGCTGTGGAATTTGTCTGTGCACAATTCTGCCCACCTAACGGATTTGAAACCGGGTAAGAGAATGAATATAGTAGAACAGTAGATTGGGGGGTAGAACCTCCTATAGAGGGAGCAGGTTGTATGGCTGCAGGCCCTGGTTGTGCTTTGAAAATGGGATCATATCCTAAGCAATCCCGCTTGCTCTTCGCACAATTTTTACACGAAGGATGCGCTTCATCACACTATACCACAATAAATCTCGTAAGTGACTCTTCGCTTCAAATATACCACTGTTGATCTGAATCGACCCGCTGCAGCGGAAATTGTTCCGGAGTTTATCCGAGCAATGCGAAGAATAAAAGTGGAATCTAGAAGGGCAACACTACGAGAAGGGCCTCAAGGACACATACCTTAATTCTCCTTTTGCGGCATGTCAAACAACCAGTCTTGGTCCGCCGTTTAATCTCCTTCTTGTGCCTCCCACCAGACATGATACGTTCATTATTTGCCGAGGGCAATGGATAACGCAACCCTTGTATCGGGGAAGACGTGATATTGTTAGGGTGTGTTGGGTGGGAAGATGGCGGTAATCCATGTGGTTGATAGTATCCATGAATAGGCTGGGAGGGCTGAGGCAACGGTGAGCCCATCAAAGGAGAACCGATTTGTGGCTGTTGCGGAGGTGGTGGTGGCGGTAGTTGGCCAGGAGGAGGATTCAGCCGTATCGGTGGAAGATTCAATGACGGTAATGAAGTGGGCTGTGAATATGGCGACCCTCGAGAGCCTGGTTGCTGCCCAGAAGGATACTGGTATGCAGACATGGACGGTGACGGGTAAGAAGCAGGGGATGGGTATGATGTTGGAGTTGACCTGGCTGGTGGCAGTGGGGTCTGCTGTTGCTGTGAGATCATGGGCAAAGGGGCATATTGATATGGTGGAGAGGGCGTCGAGTGTGCCGAAGAATGATCCAAATGCCGAAGATGTGGTGACCCTCGATGACTATGAGAATATTGGGGTCGATCGTAGGGGCGGCCGTAATCCACCATGCTCATCTCGATTACAGACTGGGGGCTGCTGGTGTCCTAAGGTCTTGGTTTATTGACTGGAGTTGATGATGATGGGGATGCTGTTGTTGCTGTCGTTGTTGCCGCAGTTGTTATTGTTGCTGTTGTTGTAGTAGAAGGTTAAGGCTGAAGTCGAAGTTGAGGTTGAGGACAGGACTGTTGTAAGAGATGAGGATGAGGGAGAGAAGGTAGAGAGAAGAACGGCTCGTGGGAGACGGAAGGGCCAGGACGGAAGCAGACGGGATGGCGATAGGCTGATAAAAGAGTAAAATGGATTGATGGAGGGTTGCAGCCAAACGCTGCGGTCTGGGCTGGATGGATTGGGGGTGGGTCTGGTGCATGGTGGGTGTGGGGGGGGGGGGTGCGTGAGTGGATGTAGGGCGACTACCAGCACCACCGTTAGCGAACGGGAATCAGGCGGCCTAGTAAATTGTGGCGGTCACGCCGGGTTGTAATAGAAGGGGAGAAATAAAAAAAAGTAGCGGAGTCGATGAAGAGAGCTACACTCGGGGAACAACAGCGGGTGAGTATAACAAGGCGAAGTGAGATAGGATATACTATGAAGCAGCAAGTATGAGGATAGGCGAAGTGGAAGGTGAGGTGAAGGGAGGGGGGGGTGGGTGGATGTGAAGTGAAGGAGAAAGTGAGGGAGAGACGATATGAGGGAGAGAGAGGCACGCAAGCAATAATAGTCTAGGCAATATGAGAGCGAGGAGCAGTGAAAGAAGAGCAAGTCAAAGCAACAACGGTACCAACGAGCACTCTGTGCCTCTTGACCGGCCCTGGCTTTGACTCGACTTGATCTGACTGGGGGAGTGACTGACTTAAGGCTTGACCTACGTGACTCGACCTGACTTTCCTGACTCGACCTGATTTGGGTCGACCTGACAGCCTTTCCTGACAGCCACAGGAGAACAGAAAAGATGACTGACAACGAAGAGAGAGCAGCAACGACGTGGGTGGGACCTCGCCTGAATCAAAAAATAAAATAAAATAAAATAAGAAAGAGGCCTGGGGGAAACGGCAGCGGTATATATGGAAATGCGCCAACTAGGTGGGAGCAACGGGGCGAAATTGGGCTTACCAGGAACCCACTCGGCTCAACGGGTTGAGCGTCCCTCGTGCCGGACAACTAGGACTCGCCGTCCTTCGATGACTTCCAGAACCGTTCCAACGGATTAGGCAAGGGAAAATATATATATATCGCCCAAATCAAAATGAATATCAACGATAGTGGGCTTGGTTCGGGTATGCTTATGTCTAATAGGCAGTAGTCTACCCGTCGTGGCCTGCGTTAGCCCCTCAACATAAAAGAGCGTGAATTCCGGCGAAAGGAAAAAATACAATGGAAAAGAAAATAGTCAATTGGTTAGTGAAATAAATAAAGTATGCGTGTGGGCACGCGAAGTTGCGTGAGTGCGTGCTGCGTGTGGATTGTACAGTATGGTTTATGTATAATTAAATTGACGTGGGCGTGTGGAGAAATGGAAGGATGAATCGAAGGAGGAAAGAAGGATGTGGGTGGGAAACAAGGAAGAAGGAGAAAAGTTTATAAGGCAGCAAGAGCCCGACCAGGTAGTAAAGGAAGGTGGCACCGGGGGCGGATTGAGGAAAGGAAAGGAGGAGGAGGAGATCGGGGCGAGTATGTACCGTTACAAGTACAGTACTGCTTTCCGAGGGCAAAATATTTCAGGTGTGTAAAATACCTAAAGCCAAGACCGTAAGGTAAAGTCAAGCAAAGCAGAAAAGCTGTAGTGCCGTACTGTATCCGTGGTGTAAACTCCAAGGATAAGGTACCGGCAATAGAAGAGGAATGGAAGGGCACCGCAGGAAATAATATCAGTTTCGAAGACTCGCAAAACAAAGAGCGGCAAGTAAAACCCAACAAGCACGCCGAGTTTCTATTTACGTCCGAGAGGCCAAAGTCAGCATTGAAAGCCCAAATCTACTATCTCGATAGGGATGGAATAAAGGTAAGGGATGAGGAAATGGCGGGCGCTGTATGAGCAAATAAGGTAAACGAAATCAATGACAATTTAGTCAGTTGGACACGATGTGAAATAGTCAACAGTACTAGTACGCTACCGAGGGGACGTAAGGGCACAGAATAGACAAGGTATCGCAAGCAAGCTTATGGGTAGGTAGCAACAACCAGCGCTACTAGAGCGAGTGAGAAAAGTATGAGGAAAGAGAAATTATCACAAGTACCGCACTGCGTTGGCCAAAATTGTGGTATCCGGGTCACCACACCCCCTCCCCCCAATATATATACAGTTATCTTCTGTGCTTTATGCGCAGAGGGTACAGTGCTCCGGGGAAGGAGAGGGAGAGATCGTGTGCTCGATTTATTGCCTGACTGATGCCAATTCGATTCACTCCTCGAGAAGGATCACCGGGCGAGAACAGGCACAAACAGTTGAATCAGAAGTACTAGACACCTGGAGCCGCAGGAGGAAAGGCAGACGGACACTGACAGAGAAAATGTGAAAACTGATACCGGGCTGTGGGCAAGTACGAGTAATTGTAGGCCTCGTGGACAGAGGAGGTACCTCTTAACCGTGACCCCCCCTTCCCTGTTGAGCACCATTCCGGTGAGGCATGAAATGTGAGATGTCAAGTTCAATATGGTGGGAGGAAGAAAATCATTTTCTTCAAATCCTTCTGTACGATATACCGGCAGTACACGAAGGGGGGAAAAAGAAATGAAAAGTTGAAAATTTTGAACTTCAAGTGAATTTAAAATTCGGCTCTCGTTTCTCCCTCGTTCGCTAAGCCGAGCCATCGTTGGGCAGTACTCGTAGGGGGTTCCTGACTGGTCGACGTGCAGTTAGCTGGGTATGAGAAGATCTTCAATTCGTGGAACAGGTCAGGCGTTCGCTATCGATAAAATGGCCTTCGCATCTTTGCCCGGTCGCTCGCTTTTGGAGAAACACAGCAAGGTACTGTACAGTGCGGCGAAGTCAGGACAGCTGGCTATGATGTTGTTCGCGGCTCTCAACCGCATCGACCGGCTGAGATATATTCTATCAAGTTTTACTTCTGGCTCTTCTGGCTCTCTCCCTCGCGTCTTCTCGCCTCCTCCTTCATCTGTCTCTCGATCATACGGTGACCGCATGGAGTGCGTAAGTGCAAATGTTTTTGTGGTTCCACTAAATCATCATCTTTTATAGGAGATACGATGCGATAAGACAGGGCTTAATACGAGACCCTCGGAGCGCAGGGCATCCTCTCTAACAAAGGGCTGTAACAATTTCGTCACAGTACCGGCACCGGTACTGTATACAAACGAGGTAAAGCAATTTAAGATTAAGGTTTGAATGACATGAGCAGAGGGCAATCTCAAAAGTGGCATACGCTACAGGTTTTAAGACAAGTCGAAGAGAAAGGAGAATGCAGCCTCTGGCACCCACATTGGAATGAGGATGATGAAAACGGCGCAAAATATGGGACTCGACGCTGGTGTGATGGGTCCTGGTTTCGTGGGCCATGAATGTGTTGAGCATCATTCGAAGGCCGTGACAGATTGGCGAGAGCAGGGTGCAGAAAGCAGGAGAGCACGAGTAACATTGTGCATCCGGCGGTCTCGAAAAGTCAGCAGGCATGGGCAAAGTTTAGGATATGCGTTGTACTCGATTATAAAAGTGCATATCCCTTAGTGCAGTCCTCGTACACTCACACACAGAGGAAAGAAGGCATTTCTTCCTCGCCCTGCTCTCGATTCCACCGATAGCCTGAGATGCCGAGTGACTTATTACTCGAGCACAACCCGATGCAGTAACTACCCTTCGAACAAGGTGTACCGCGCCGGTATTACTGGTACCGCATGCTCCCAGTAATTGCCGGTACTTCAATCTTCCATACAAATGATATCGCCATTTCCCTCTCCCGACGCAGTGAATTTATCCTCAAACACGAATGGCAATTATTGTTGCTCAAGTACTGTCCCTCCCGATGCCAAAAAGGAGGATTTAAAGATGGCCAGGCTTTCCCTCTCTCCCGAGCACGGTACTTCCTTCCATCTCCAATTAAACCTTGCTCATCCCCCGGTCGTCAAGGCCTACAAATAGGAAGCCATGAACCATACTTTAAGATCCCCCATGCCGGGCAAAATTGAAACGGCACCGGGAAATGGAATGCGAGAAGAATACAATGCTCTTCTGATGATAAGGAGCTTTAATCGAACAGAATAGAATGAACCGCTTCTTTGGTTCGTGATCTTCCTAAGGCGGGCGTCGGTCCCCGGACTGCCCACATCGTGGCTGTATGCTCATGCACGTCGTCATCACCCTGCGTCGACTGAGATGTATCAGTCTAAATTTGGATCAGGTCGCGAAGCGAAGCCACGGGTTCTCATTTCACATCCATCCCACACGTCGGAACCGTTGCCATCCCTGCCCATCGTCGGACTCTGATTCGATGGAGTGAGCCCCTCCTTGAGTGCCAGCTGGCATAAGCTGGCCTTCGGTTTGCGGTGGTCGGGAATGGGAAGCAAGGGAGCAGATGAAGCCTCGCATTCACACTCCCTCACTCAGTTTCTCTCAGCCTGCAAAAAAGAAAATGCCCTTCGGGAACAAGCCTATTGAAATACCTGCCCGGGCAAGCTTTCGTTTCCACCATCCAATCAGAAAGATTTATTTATTTTTTCTACCCCCCCTTTCTACTTCCCTTTCCTTCTCCCTGCTCGGAAGATATTCCCTTAGGATTCGCCAAAAGCTGGGCTTCCCGGAAACTGTTGCCTGACTTGGTCCCAACCTCACCCCAAGTTTGACACGGCCTAGCGCTGGAAAATGTACTAGTACGAGCACTGGTACTTGTATGGATCACCAACGCGATTACCCGAAAAGGAAATGTTCTGGAAGCCTTCCTCTCCAGGGATGTGTTTTCCTGACACCCTGCTGCCAACCTATTTCAAGGGCCCTGAGAGGTCACTCCAATTTCACGGCTGTCAGAATTCTGTACGGCGACACAGTATTCCAAAGTGCTGGAGAATAGGCCGACCTCCCGACTTTCCTTTATTGGTTTTGTTAGCAGCAAGGGGGCTCTCTGGCCAGCCCAGGCAGCTTGGTGATCATGGTTGCCAGTGGTCAGTGTGTCAAGATGGGTGACAGGCAGAGGGGGAGCTCCCCTTCTCGAATGTTCCTCCGCGTCACATCAGGAGGTCCAATTTGGTTGTTGGCCTTGCCCTTGGAAAGCTCCCGTCCGTCAACCCAGGGTACAGGGCGCGCTACCCCGGCCCTTCTTTGCCGCTTGTGTCTCAGCCAACGACCACATGTCTCGGTGGCCTGCTTGGCGAGATCTCTTCTCAAATAAATTAACCTCCTTCATTGATACGCACCATTTCTCCGCAGATTTTGGTCTTCAGCCGAGTCTTTAACCGAAGCGAAACTTATTATTTTACTCTCTACCCTACCTCTTTCCTGAAGGAGGCACACAGGTGCCTGTGAGAGCTGGCTCCTCTCCGATTGCATTTTATTACAAGCACTTGCACTTGTATTATTGTTATTATTTCCTTATTTATGTGTGAGCGAAATAAAGCAATTACCGGCACTAGACCTCGAACTTCTCTTTCTTATTTGCTGTATGATGCACACCTACGGAAACCTCCCCTTTCCGTCATGCCCGAGTGCGGCTGCTGTTTTATTACCCATAGAGTCTAGAACGACCAGACATCTCTCTCATGTTACAGGCTATCGAAGAGGTCGAGTGATTGACATTTGTGGAAGACAGAAGTGGACCGTACAAGCATCACTCGGGGTACCATTATAAGCGGTTTCCCTGGTACCGTAACTCTTTCTTTGAAATATACTGATACAAGTGCCTTTTGTAAGCGAGGTGTACGCGAGAGTAACTGGCATGGCCTTGCTAGAGTTTTTTTTATTTTTATTTTTATTTTTATTTTTAAGGGGGGGAGGAGGGGACCGAACACACCAGCCTTTAAAACTGCGTCACGAAATTCAATCCATTCTTACTTCCATGGTAAAAAAAAAAAGGTTGATATCGATATTAGTTATGTTTGTATCAAAATCTAGTATTGTATTACTTTATTGGGATCACCGGCACTTCTCTCCGGTTGTCGATAAATTGAGTCTTTCCTCTCCTCTCGCTTTGGCTCACCTGTCAGACAGCGCCTTGTTCGCACCGGGAAAATTACTCGCAAGCGAAGTGCTGCTCACTCGGCAAACAGGGGCACAGGGCACAGAGAGGTCAGGAAAAAAGAAAATATCATAATGGTTTGATTTTACCGGTAGTTCCTTTGAACATCCTTCAAAAAACTAGGAAAAAGAAAAAAGGAGCTGGGACACACACACACCATCAGCATGACAATTTATCATACGGCAAACGTTCGTCTCCAAATTTGAACCCTTCCTCCTCATACATTTTTTTTCTCTCTCCCCCTCTCTCCCCCTCTCTTTCCGGCTTCTGCAGAGGATGGTAGGAAAAGAAAAAAAAAGAAAAAAAACAAGGGGTGGAGGGAGGGAGCGAGGAAACAAATGAGTGGGTGGTGGAGCGAGACATGATCTTTCCTTCCTCGTTTCCCGCCCCTTGCTCCGATCTTTCTTGTCTCGTTTCGAAGCCCATCGGCGCACGAACCATAGGATCTCCTGCCAAGTTAGGCTGAAGGGTTCGGGGAGGAGGAGAATGCCCCCTCCCCACTCGCTGCCGTTCGCGAGTCGAACGCCAGCTCACCAACCCCCGTACGTCATTATTCTTCCGACCAGCGCACAACTAGGCTCACATGTGCAAAGTACCGGTGCCGGTAGGATACATTCGGAAACCGCAGAAGAGAGGGAAGGGAAAGGGAAGAGAATAAGATAAATAATAATAAAAAGCCCTTAATTACATTAAGAAACATGTCGTATGTGCAAGGCTGGGATGGCCTTTCCTTTCCTCCTCCTCGCTCGGCTCCTGCTGGTTTATTTCGGGCTCGAGTTATCTTGGGGGGCGAGGACCTCCTCCTTTTTGCTATGGTATCGTGCGGTGGGTCACAGCGCTCGTACGAGAAAATGAGCTTCCCTTCTTTTTCATCCTCTTCTCTCTTATTTCTCTTCCTTTTCTTCTCTTTCAGCCGCTCGATGGGGCTTTCGGAAACGGCGCCTAAATTCAGATGAATGGTTCTGCTGAATACTATACCGGTACTGTGCTATTCTCGACCACTCCCAAACAACTCAGCTTCTGTTTCGCGCTGCCTTCTCTACCGTTGCTGTGTTTTTTTCCTTCCTTCCTCCCTTCCCTCATCCAGTGGAGTAGTTAGTTCCTGAGTGTGTACCGGTAATGCAAAACCGGGAATTTTCAGGCCCAATCGATCCTTGGCATCCGCGAGTTTAGCGAAGACTTCAGTACCAGCTTCTGACTGTGCTGGAAAAAGCAAGTGGACCCGCATTTGCTCAAACGCTCTTTTATTTTTTTCTTTCCTTTTTTCTTCAGTGCCCGGGAAGCTCTTCACTCTAGCGAATCCGAGGTCTGCGAGGGGAAATCCCTGCATGTTCGGAAATGTCATGCATCATACTTTCTTTTTTTCCTTCTTTTTTCCTTCTTTTTTTCTTTCTTTTCCTTTCTTTTCTCCCCTCTCCTCTCCTTTCTTTTTGAGGAAAATTTTTTTGGCTATCTGATGCAAACGAGGGAGGAATTTGTGGCTGCCCTATCAAAGCCCCTCACGAGCCAAGAGGAAAAACAAAACTTTGAATGAGAGAAACAAGAACTTCATCTCAACTGGAACCCAGGCGAGCTCCGAAACACGTAAGCGATATTACGCGGGGCTCTCCTTGGCATAGAATAAATAATACCACAAGAGGGAAAATAACAAAAAAAGCCTCCAATTGAGGTTATTCCACTTCTTTTCCTGTTTTGTTCCTGAGGTCTAATGATGAGGGGGAGCAGATCTGGGATCGGTTATTATTATTTTTTCTTCCAGAATTTCAGGTGCCCTCGTGATCGGGGTTTTTCTCTGTCCTATCATAGCGCCACAGGAACGACATACCGGAATTTGGATCGGGGCCACAAAGTGCTCACTCCCACAATTCTTTACCCTGGTGAGATGATCTGGGGGGAGTCATTAGTGCGAAATCGTGGGTAGGGGGAAAAAGAAAAGAGGGATAAGAAAAAAGCAGTGGAGAGAGAGCAAAGAGAGGGGAAGGTTATTCCGTTTCCGAGATCTTTGGTTGATCGGATGCTCGTCAGGCCTTGGTTTCAGTCCCGTGCCTTTTCTCGAGGCGAAGAGAAAGGAGCCAATGCCCGAAAGGGCGTGTGCTGCCTCTGATAGTACCGTAGTAGGAATGCTTGAAGACGAAAACTTAGACTGCCCAAGATGCGTGCTTGCACTTGGTTTAAGAAAAAGGTTATGGAATCGGGCGGGGGGGAAGAAATAGAAGGTGATCAAGGCCTTATAATCGGCCTCAGCCCAGCACTCGCGCTGGTGCTTTCCTCCGCCAGAGCAATGTACCGGTACTCGAGCATTCGAGTATCGGATAACAAAAGTCGCGGGGAGGGTTCAGATGAGGGGGCCGCCACAACTGTTATCACACCGGTACTGTACCACTGTCGTATCCATCTTAACTCACTGCGAAATCCGAGTGCTACTAGGATCCTTCGAGCGCGAAGAGAGTAATCTACTCCTAATGGCTATGACGAAGCACATTTCATGACTACTAGTGAATAGGATAAGTGAATATTGTACTGGTATGCCGGTTTCGGTAATAGTGCTCGTAAGTTAGTGCACAGCATAGTAATCAGCGCATCAAACTGACGTACTTACAATAACATTGTGAATCCTCCATAAATATTCGGCGGAACGGGCGTTTCAATCGTTGTCTGCGCACTGCCTGTTGTGCATGCGAATCCGGTACGGTACTACATGACTCCTCAATCGCCGCTCACAAGTCCTCTCGAGGCTCAACTTAACTCAACTCACAGCAGACTTGACTTTTTGTCCTTGCCTACAGCTACCTGCCATCCTGCGTCTTTTTTTTCGTGACAAAAGACTGGGCAATGGTGCAGGCTTCGACTTAGACTTTGGGTTTTTCGTCTCCCTCCCTCTTTTTTTTTTTGTGATGATGACGATGGGCTTTATAGCGAATAGAGTACTGCCACTTGCGTATGGAGTAATGGGGTTGGGATCATCACTTTTGGCCTGGGTTTCTGGCTGAAGGGGCAAGTACTGTACTCGTCGACCACAGTACCGTGCCATAGAAGAAGGAATAAGAAGCGCGCTTCACGCTTCCAAAAGCAAACCCCCATCCTGTGCTTGGGGATGTTGTCGACCAATCCCTATCATAACATAAAGCAGGTTGTGTGCTTTGTGGGCTACAGCGGCGGGGGGTCCTCCAGCCCGAGGGTCAAAAGGAATACGATATCAAAGTGGGATCAAAGAAAGGAAAAGAAAAGAAAAGAAAAAAAAAAGAAGAAAAAACCGGATCACAGTACTCGAGTATGGAGAGCTTACTACCTCCTTGCTTCCCTGACACCCTTGAATCTGTGGATCTGGTGGATCAATTTTGACAAGGTCGGTTATTTATTATATTCGGGAATACACGGTATCTCGGTAACCACTATGCCATACTGTACTGTGCTCGAGTACAGGTGCAAGCACCCGTAACAAGTCGAGACGAGAAAGGCTGAGCAACTCCTCCACGTGTTATTGATGTGTTGCGTTTTTTTCCCTTTTCTTCTTCCTTCTCTTTTCTTTTCCTTTCTTGCCTCTCCTCTTTCTCTCTCCATCTATCCATATACGGTGTCTTGCAGTTTATTCTGGGTGAGAAAATTGATACAATAAACTACGATTGATGAACATGCAGTTCCGGTCAATTATTGGTAACACGATGAACTTTCCGAATGTGGGCTTTTTTCTCTTGGTTCTAGTTTAATTGAGTTGAGTTAGCCCGAGGCGTGTTCTTTCCTTCAGCTTTGGGTATTGGTGAGAGTGGGGGATTCCGGCCACTTTGTCTGCTTCTTCTTGTTTTTGCATCGGCGGTCCAGGTTGATTTTTCAGAAGGAGCTGTAAGAGGTGAGATTACCTTCAAACCTTTATTTTACTTTTATTTTTATTTTCTATCGTTTTCCTTTCCGTCTTTTGGTTTCATCTCTTTGGACTCCCGATATGGTGTGTGTGCGTGCGGTTGCCAGTTGGACCAAACCTGTAAACTACCGTTTCGCTAATTTCGAAGTGGGGCTTAGAACCACCGTGTGGTAGATATGATACGATATCTGTGATGCGCAAAGGAGAGCTGCTGCGAAGAGGATAAATAGAGGACTCAAGTGCATGGGATTTCTATTAAAGCACCGAGTACTCACGGGTAACCCGTGCTGGTATATGCATAAGGGCCAATAATACCTCCCAGTCGTTAGGAGAAGGGGGGCGGGGAAGGCTAGCGAACATACAGTATTCTTTCAGTGATACTGGTATACGGTAGGCAGCTAACTGCTGTGGGATTTATTTATTTATTTATTTACTTATTCAATTTAAAAAACAAAGGTTGACTTGAGATTTGAGCTCCCGATCGAGCATCCATGATCTTCCCTTGGGTAGCAAATGCGCAGGACACATGCGCATTCGGTCCTGGAGTCCAGTTCGGCATTCTGAACAGCTGTACTCTACTCCACTCTTACTTTAATCTACTCTGCTCCGGCCACCTGGCCAGCCAACAGGGGAATTATGCAGGGTGGGGTTGAGAAACTCATCCAGTGCGAGATGGCCATCATCATCATCCCAAAGCGTCGAGCCATCATTGCCGAGGAAATGTCACGGGAGTGAAGGAGGGAGGGAGGGAAGCGAGCCCCCCCCCCAACCAAGCTGAGTAATAATGATGCACCGGGATAGAATTGAACCGTACTAGTACATAAACCTTTATGGCTACCGATTGCGATATTAGTAAGCTGTGTGAGTTCGTGATACTTTCTCTAATTAACCAAAGTCACGGACAGGAGAACCTGTGAGTCCTGGTTGTTATTTCTGTCCCCCTTAAATAAATAAAAACTGTAAGCAAGTTACAATTCTGTGCGGTGCGCTCTGGACTTACTTGCTGCTACTACTGGTACGTACAGTGCAGTGCAGTACCGTATCGGCTCCACATAAGAGTCAGGAGCACAGTATTAATCTATTATCAACCATGGCTTGATAACGGATACCGACCTCTCTCCAACCACCACCACCACCACCCCACTTCAAAACCAACGAAACAAATAAACTCAAAGTTCTGATACCTGTAGTGCACTGTACTGTACCGGTACCTTGCCACGCACATATTAGTAAGGGTTCCCGCATTACTCCACGATAGTAACCAACCCTATCATACATACAAAGCAAAAAAAGTTCAATACTTCCTTCCTTCTGGAACAATACAGTATACAACACATGTGCATGCGAATAATTAGAGTTTACAACTTACTACTACCCAGTACAAATTTACTGTTGCGGTATCTGCAGATGAACCTGCGTGCATGCATGCATGTATCCCATGCTATCTGTGAGTTTCCCACAGCAGAATAAACAATAACAACCCACATGGTTGATGTATGTATCTCACACACACACCCCCTTGCATTCCCACTTTCTCTCTCTTTCTATCAGCCCTCCGCCCACTTTCCCGTTACTTTCTCAAGTTTTACTGCAAGTTACCTACAAGTAAACCCTGCGAATCGAGGAGGCAGGCTTCTCTCTTTATGATGGTGGTGATGATGACGAGGGGGCGGCGCGGAGGGAATCATGCTAGTCAAGGTTGGAATGGAACCTTGGTACAAAGTATGATACTCGAGTAGGATGGGGGGGGGGGGGGGGAAAGCGGCAAGGATGCAGAAGTTTGGTTTGTTGCGCGCTACAGTTGTTGTCCGGCATTAAATTACTACGTCTATGCCGGAGGAAGGGGGAAGATAGATGGAGAGAAGCTGTGGCTAAGTTGTGATTTTTACAAACAAGCCAATTTACAATCAACATTCTTGCCCGCCTGCCTAGGGTGCTTGATCTGCGGAAGCGGACAATTGGGGTGAGCGTCCTACCGGTAATATGATAACTGTAGTGCACAGTACAGTACCAACCCCCCCCCCCTCAATCCCGGTGAATATATCCGCGCTTAGCAACGGACCTTTATTATTTTATTTTATTTTTAATTTTTGCCTTCTGATAACTTGCAGTCCTAGACGCCGGTTCTTGACGGACAAAGTTTATTGTGCAGTACCCGCAACCAAGCAAGGAATTGCAAGAATGTTAGGCAATCCTACCGTACTTCTACTTACGGTAATGCTTATCGATAAGCGGTTAAACTAAACTAACTTACGGTAGTTTTGTTAAAGCGTGGGGAAAAGGGGGAAATAATTGGAATGGAAAAAAGGAAAAAAAAAAGCGTTTACCGTAGTGATTTAGGAAAGAGATTTCCGTTTCGGAATCTTTCTAGAAGGGTGGGAAGTTTTTCAATGCGGTAAGCAGGAAAGGGGAGGGGGGGTTGTGTATGTGTGCGGCGGATGTTTGAGGAAGGTGGTGGATAGATGTGGTAGGTAGATATAATAGGTATAGTATACCGTAGGTAGGTAAGTAAGGGTGCATCATCAAGCAAAGTTTCTCTGTTTCTCTCTCCCCGGACGTTTGGTTGATCAGCTTGAGACATTTCTCGAATATTGCATAATCCGAGCTGCTTATCCTTATGGCTTTGGCGGGCTAGAGTAGCTAAGTTAGCTGGGCTGTTTTGATTTTCCGGTACAAGTAATAGGTTTGTCAGCTAGCTTCCCTTACTGAGTGGGACATTCAAGGGTTTAAGCTTTCTGACCCTCGCTATCTTCGTCGATATACATGGGCTAGTTTCCAGGGTAAGTTCATGCATGCTTGGGGCACTAGCTACTCATATCGCTTCTGTGAAATACGAAACAGCATGGTTCGTGGATCACACGATTTTTGGAATCCCATCTCCGCCCCGGAGAAACAGTAGGACAGAATATGGAGGTAAAAATAAACGTATAAATTGTAAGGTCGGGCTTCGCTTTGAATACCGCTTCCTTGCTTGCTGCTGATAGTGAAACATGATCCTGTGTCTTGTTTCAAGTTCCTTTATCGTGGTATTGCTTGGTACTTCAGCTCTTTCCTGAGGAATATCTATCTTCCTTGTCCCTGATTTTTCCATGATACCGGTGAGGGCCTTGACTCTACTTGTACCTCCCGGCCCTAGGAGTCCCCATTCGTCTGGATCCGGTTTCAATGCGGAATCGTTTCTCTTCATTTTCCATTTTAAGGCGAGCGGCGGGGGGGGGGGGGGGTGGGTATGGTTATGTGACAGGTGCCGATAAGCCGGATCAGGACTAAGTGCGCAG
>Ga0307513_10004763_pt1 | contig 18017 bp, 12 predicted proteins | sample 15_EM_MG_FD_202174 | JGI IMG/M metagenome (GOLD analysis project Ga0307513, IMG submission 202174) | Populus trichocarpa ectomycorrhiza microbial communities from riparian zone in the Pacific Northwest, United States - 15_EM | ecosystem: Host-associated > Plants > Roots > Unclassified | place... | reverse complement strand
ATTGCGGGCCCACCTCGCCTCGCGCTTGCCGGGTTACATGGTGCCCAGCCGCTTCATCCCGCTCGCCTCGTTGCCGTTGACCGGCAGCGGCAAGATAGATCGCAAGGCATTGCCGGCGCCTGGCATCGGGGAAGCGAGCCCCGTCGACCGATCCCAACAAGACATCGCCGACCCGCTGCAAGCGCAGGTGGCAGCGCACTACCGCCAGGTGCTCGGCCTGGCGCAGGTCGGCGCCCACGACAATTTCTTCTCCATCGGCGGGCATTCGCTATTGGCCGCGCAACTCACCGCGCGCCTGGGCAGCGAGCTGCACATCAACATGCCGCTGCGCGTCGCCTTCGAGCACCCCACCATCGCCGGACTAGCGGCCTGGATCAGCATGCAGGAGAAGGTCGACGGAGACAGGCAATCCATCGCACGCCTGTCTTCGGACGCCAATGCGCCGCTGTCGCTGATGCAGCAGCGCCTGTGGTACCTGGAACAGCTGCAGCCCGGACGCACCGTCTACAACGTGCCCTCGGCGCATCACCTGCGCGGTGCACTGGATTTCGATGCGCTGGAGCGCGCCCTGGCCCGCATCGTCGAACGCCAGGACGTGCTACGTACCGTGGTCGGTACCCATGAAGGCGAACCTTACCAGCACGTACGGGCGCGGGTGGAGGTTTCCCTGCCCAGTGAAGATCTTTCCCAGTTGCCGCATGGCCAGCGCGAAGCCGAACTCATGCGCAGGCTAGAGGACCAGATCGCGCGGCCCTTCGATCTGTCCCGTGGCCCGTTGTTCCGCGCACGTCTCTATGCGCTGGAGGAAGACCACCATGTGCTGTTCTTCATGGCCCATCACCTGATCTGGGACGGTTGGTCGTTCGATCTTTTCTACGACGAGATGTCGGCGCTGTACCAGGCCTATGCCGGTGGCGGCGACGATCCGCTCGCGGCTGCCTCGGTGAGCTATGGCGATTTCTCCGCCTGGCACCGGGAGTGGCTGGCGGGCCCAGAACTTTCTCGTCAGCTGCAACACTGGCAGACGAAGCTCGCCGATGCGCCGGAAGCCTTGGACCTGCCGGTCGATCATGCGCGTCCCTCAACGCCCAGCAATGAAGGCGATACGGTCTGGTTGCGCATTCCGCAGGGCACGGTGGAAGCGTTACGCGCGCAGTCGCAGTCGCAGGGCGCCACCCTATTCATGACCTTGCTGTCGGCGTGGTCGCTGCTGTTGCACCAGCTCAGCGGCCAGCGCGACCTAGTGATCGGCACTCCGGTGCGCGGACGCAGCCAGCCGGGCCTCGAATCGCTGATGGGCTTCTTCGTCAATGCGCTGCCCTTGCGGCTGCGCGTGGATCCCGATCAGACTTTCGTTTCGCTGTTGCAGGACGTACGCGACGAGGTCGTCGACGCCTTCGGCTCGCAGGACGTGCCGTTCGAGCACCTGGTGCGGGTGCTGGACAAGCGCCGCGACGCCAGTCGCTTCCCCATCTACCAGGCCTTCTTCTCCTACCAGGACGCACGCCAGCGGCCATCGCGCTGGGGCGTGCTGGCGCACCAGAACCTGCCGGTGTTCCAGCCGGCCGCTGCGCAGGATCTGGCCTTGTGGTTCCTAGAGGGAAGCGACGGACTGGTGGGCGGCCTCAACTTCAATACCGACATCCTGCTGCGCGAGACCGCCGAGCTCCTGAAGCAGCGCTATCTGTCCTTACTGGAAGGCATCGCTTCCGGACCAAGCACCCGCGTACACGAGCTGCTCGCCATCGACCCGCGCGAAACCGCGCTCCTGGCCGAATGGAACGCGACTTCGGCGCCAGTACCGGACACGCAGGAAATTTCGGCCTACCTGCAACCTGCCTTCGCCGCGAACGCAGCGCGCATCGCCGTTCTGCAGGACGATGAAGCGATCAGCTACGCGCAACTGGATGCGCAAGCCACGCGCATCGCACGGGCTTTGCAGTCGCGTGGCGTGGGCGAGAATTCGCTGGTCGGCCTGCACCTGCAACGCACGCCGCAAATGCTGGCGGCACTGCTGGGCGTGTTGCGCTCGGGCGCGGCCTACTTGCCGCTGGATCCGGATTTTCCGGCGGAACGACTCGCCTTCATGCTGGAAGATTCCGGCACGGCGCTGGTGCTGCACGATGGCGCGCAAGCACCGTTCGCCGATTTCGCCGGCGAGCAGATTCCGCTGGAAACGTTGCTCGAAGATTCTGCCGAAGACGCGGCGCCGTTAGTCGCTCCTGCACTTTCGCCCGATGCGCTGGCCTATGTGATCTACACCTCCGGTTCCACCGGGCAGCCCAAGGGGGTGCGCGTACCACAACGAGCCGTGGTGAATTTCCTGGAATCGATGAAGTCGAAGCCGGGATTCGATGCCTCCACCCGTCTCGCGGCCGTGACCACGTTGTCGTTCGATATCGCGGTGCTGGAACTGTTCATGCCCTTGGCGGTCGGCGGCGCAGTGGTGCTGGTCGGTCGTGAGGACGCCGCCGATGGCCGAGCGCTGCGCGCGGTGTGCGAGCGACACAAGGTCAACGCGATGCAGGCCACCCCGCTGACCTGGCGCCTGCTGCTGGAATCGGGCTGGCGCGGCGGCAAGCAGTGGAAGGCGCTGTGCGGTGGCGAAGCGATGCCGGTGCAAGTGGCCGAAGCGCTGCTGCCGCGCGTCGGCGAGCTCTGGAACATGTATGGCCCCACCGAAACCACCGTGTGGTCGACCTGCGCGCGCATCGCCGCGGGACAGGGCGACATAGTCATCGGCCGGCCCATCGCCAACACCCAAGTCCGGGTCGTCAATGCCGATGGCGCAGCATGCCCCATCGGGATACCCGGCGAAATCGTGATCGACGGCGCCGGCGTGACCCTGGGCTACCACGCGCGGCCGCAGCTCACGGCCGAAAAATTCATCATCGATTCCACCGGTGCGCGCCAGACGTCGTACCGCAGCGGCGATCTGGGCCGCTGGCGCAGCGATGGCCAGCTGCAACATCTCGGTCGCCTGGACCAGCAGGTGAAGCTGCGCGGTTATCGCATCGAAACCGGCGAAATAGAAGTGGCGCTATCCCGCCATGCTGCCGTCTTGCAAACCGTGGTGCATCTGGTACCGGGCCCGGGCGGCGAGAAAATGCTGGCCGCCTACGTGGTGATGCGCGACGCGCAGATGCTCCAGCCCGACGAACTGCGCGCGCACCTGCGTCGCACGCTTCCCGACTACATGGTGCCGGGTATTTTCGTCGCGCTGGAGGCATTGCCCACTACCCGCAATGGCAAGGTGGATCGCAATGCGCTGTCGATGCCTGCGCAGGCCGCACCCACCGTGCATTCGCTCTCGCGTCAGCAACCCCGCACAGCCACCGAGCGCACGGTCGCCGCATTGTGGTGCGAGTTGCTGGAGATCGAGGAAGTCGGACTGCTGGACAACTTCCTGGATCTGGGCGGCCATTCGCTGCTGGTCATGCGGGCGGTTGCGCTTCTGCAAGCGCGCACCGGCGCGAGTCTCAGCCCGCGCGCCTTCGTGTTCCAGACCCTGGAACAGATCGCCGCCGAATGCGACGCCGCCGTGCAGATCTCGGAACCGGTCGAAGAATCGCGCGGACTGCTGAAGCGGGTGATCGCACGCTTCGGAAGGGCCGCGCAGAAATGAAACGCGGACGCAGACGCGAACGTGGAATCAGCGAACGGAATCGTCGCGGACGAAGTAGTACCCGCTATAGGCATCGATATCGCGGTCGCGGGTGAACGGAATGCGGCAGTACTGTTCGCGGTTGCTCCAATGATCGACGACGCGATAGCCCAGGCCAGTCATGGACGCCACGAACTCGTCGCGGTTGCTGATGCGGTAGGGATGGAATGCGCGACCGGTGGATTGCACGGTGACGAAGGTTTCGCCGTCGTAGAGCGGCATTTTGTTGACCAGCACGTGTTGCGGGCGATTGCCCATTTTTTCCAGGAGTTGCGGCATGTCCATATCCACGTACTGCAATGAACCGGCAACGAGCAGGATGTTGCAGTCGCGGCCGTCGGCGATGTCCGAAGTGAAGTCCAGACCTGTCGCGCCGCGTTCTTGGGCCAGTTTCGCGCCCTCGTCGATGATCGCCGGCACGTCGCATACCCGCCAGCGCAGACCCGGCGGATATCCCAAGTATTGTTCCCACCCGTAGAAGCTGACGCCCACATGCCCACCAAAATCGAACAACACGGTGTCCGCATCCACGATGCGCTGCAGCCAGAACAGGACGGCGTAGTCGCTCTGGCAGGCGCGTTCCATCCGGTTCCGGTACATGCCGGAGAGGGCGTCGTGGTCGTAGCCGATGCGGCGCCCTTGGGGGATGGAACGCTCGGCCTCGGCGAAACCGGGGAAGACGCCGCGGAACTTGTTGGGCGGCATCCGGGCGAAGCTGCGCGCGTAGTCCATGACCAGGATCCGGCCGAGGACGGGAATCCGCCATGCATGGCGCGCGATGCGTTCGCCGGTGTCGATAAGCCCCATGGGCCAAGGATAGCAGCAGATGCATATTCCGAAGCCATGGCCCAGCCGCTGATTTCCCTCGAATCCGATACCTTCGATCCCTGGAAACTCCAGGCCGTCAGCCACCAGCTGTGCGCCCATCCCCTGCTGCAGATCGAATCGCTGGTGGAACTGGGTCGCCGGCTGGAAGCGCGCAAGCTGGTGCGCACCCACAGCGACACCGCCAGCGCAGGCACCGCGTTCGGCGATGCGCCTGCGCTGCATCCCAACCAGCGCAGCGCTGAGGAGACGCTTGCCGGAATCGCCGATGCGCACGCCTGGATGTCGCTGCTCAACGTGCAGGCCGATCCGCTCTACCGCACGCTGGTCGATGAGGTCCTGGATGCGGTCAGGCCTTTCGTCGAGCGCGTCGATCCCGGCATGAGCTATCGCGGTGGCTGGATCTTTGTCAGTTCGCCCGGCGCGGTCACGCCCTTCCACATGGACCACGAGCACAACTTCATCCTGCAGATCCGCGGCAGCAAAAAACTATATACCTGGGATCCGATGGACCGCAGCATCATCAGCGAGCGAGCGCAGGAACTCTTCCACGACCAGCATTCGCGGGAGGAAGTCCGCTGGGACGAATCGTTCCGCGCCAAAGCCCGCGTCTTCGATCTGCAACCCGGCATGGGCGGTTACATGCCGTCCACCGCTGCGCATATGGTGGAGAATGGAAACGAGCCGTCGATCACCGTCAGCTTCACCTATTACACCGCCGCCACGCGCCGTCGCGAGCTGCTGTATCGCGGCAATGCGCGCATGCGCAGGCATGGCATCGATCCCTCGCCGGTCGGCGCTTCGCCCACTCGCGACAACGTGAAGGCCGCGCTGCTCTCCGCCTATACCGAAGGACGCGCGGGACTACTGCGGACGCTGGGCCGTGGCGTACGCGACAACAAGGTCGCGTATGCGCCTGCCTGAGCGATCTTGAGGGTTTTTATTCAGCCCTTTATTGAATTGTACGAGTTCCGCGCTTTTGCTTTTTTGCCTTTCGCCCCGTGAGTCGCGGCAAGCCCGTCGGGCAAACCCCGCAGGGGCGGCGCACAAGGATGTGCGCCGTTTCCGGAGGCGCAGAGCGTGCCCCGTACTTGATACGGGGAAGCGCCTTACGGTTGTCCCGACGGGCTTGCGGACCCGGCGGCTTCATCGCCGGGCGCGACGTTAGGGTGTGCTTCTTTGTTACTTTCTTTGCACAAGCAAAGAAAGTGACTCGCGCAAAGCGCGAAACGCTTTTGCTTCGAAGCTAAGGCAAAAGATCAAGAGCATCCCTCCTCAATCCTCCCCTGCGCTGCGCGCAAGGGAGGAGGCATAAGCAGAAGCAAGTGCAGAGGCAAGATCAAGATGGGTCCCAGCGTTCGCTGGGATGACGATCCTGGGAACTTGCTTTTATTCGGGTTTATAAAGGTTCGTCTCTATTGAATCGAAACCGCTCTAGCCCGTGCGTCTGCCGCCCACGCGCCCGCCGGAAATCCTGGACAAAAGGATGCGCGCGTATTCGGCATCGGCTTCATGCAGGCAACGCAGCAGCCAAAGCGCCAACAGGTAGGCCAGCACGAAGACGATACCGCCGACCGCCAGCGCGAGCAGCGGTGGATGCAGCCAGGCCGCCGGCCAGCTGCACAACGCAGCAAGGACCGCGGCAATCGCTATCCGCGACAGGCGCGCCCAAGGTAGCGACGATCGGGTCTCGCGCAGGGCCAGCTCGAGCGTGGAACCCGTGCCCAACAGCGCGAGCACGGCCGATGAAACCACCGCTCCCTTCAAGCCGAAATAGAACGTGCTCACGCCCGCGCCCGCCAAGCGCAGGAAGGTGAAAAGCAGCGTGAGCTTCATCAATGCGGTCTGCCGGTCGGCGCTCACCAGATAAGCGGACGCTCCCTGCCCCAGCGTGCTCGCCACGCGCGCGATCAGTAGGACACTCAAGGCCTGTGCGGCCGGTGCGTAGGCCGAGCCGTAGAGCAGCGTGATCAACTGGTGCGAAAACACCGCGCCAATCGCTATAAGCGGCGCGCCCAGGATGAACAACCACGCGGTCGAGCCGCTGATCAGAGATGCCGCCTCTTCCCTGCCCCGTCCGTAGGCGCTGGCCATCATCGGCAACAGTTGGGCGCTGAGTACGCCGGGCGCCAGCAAGGCTGCGCCCATGGCCAGGGCGTTGGCGACCTTGAACATGCCGGCTTGATCGGGACCGGCCAGCAGATTGAGGAACGGCAGCTCGATCTCGCTGGTGCCCACCGAGCCCAGGATGATGGTGAAGGCGACCACACGTAAATGGTGGGTGATGCGCGCTTCCAGTTCTGTGGGTAACGGCGCCTGCGATCGCCGCGCCGCACGCCGCATCGGAACGGTGCGCCAGTGCGACATCAGGTAGAAGACCACGCCCGATACCGCATAGATCGCGATAAACGCCGGAAGCGAAGCGCGCCACGCCAGCGCAGCGGCAATCATCGCTAGATTGGCGGCCGCACTAACGCCGGCGATGACCGCGATGGACCGGAAATCCTGTCCGCCCTTGGCCAGCGCGATGTTGAACATGTACGGCGCACGCAAAAGCACCGAGGCGACGATGAGACCCAGGACCCACAGGTCCAGAGCCGGGGCGATGCGATGACGGGTTGCGTACAACAGCACCGATACGCCGACGGCGACCAACAGCAACATGAATCGCTGCAGCCGTTGCAGTTTCCGGATCAGCGCGCCGACCAGATCCACTCGGCCCGATCCATTCAACTCGGCCACGAACTTGATGGCGGCCGTGGTGATGCCGGCATTGGCCACAATCACGGCCGTGGACACGATCCAGATCAGCAGGCTGTAGATGCCCAGGTCCGCAGGGCCCAGCGCACGCGCGATCAGGATCGAGGCGATCAGGCCGAACAGATATTCGATATAGAGGCCGGCCGACGAATAGGCGGCGTTGGAAAGGGTCTTGTCGCGCGCGCTCATGGCCTCAGCGACCCGGACCGATGGCAGGCAAGCGGAATCTTGCGACGCCCTTGCATCTTCCTACTGCAGCCCATGGAACCCCCGGTCAGGATGCGAGCAGTCTAGCGCGGCCGCCTCCTGCAAGCGGCCGACCTCAAGCACCGATTCCGGACATGGCTTCGCGGCCCTAGGGACCGCGAACCATTGAGATGGAGGCCTGGGTCGGAATTGAACCGGCGTACGCGGCTTTGCAGGCCGCTGCATAACCACTCTGCCACCAGGCCGGTGACTGTCACGCCGAGACTGGCGCAATCGCAGGACCTTTTCAAGCGTCCTACAAAACAAAACCCCGCGAACGGGGTTTCGTCGTGAAACTGGAGCGGGAAAAGGGACTCGAACCCTCGACCCCGACCTTGGCAAGGTCGTGCTCTACCAACTGAGCTATTCCCGCGTAGTGAGGGGCGGAATTTTACCGTCCTTACGAGAACTGTCAACAGCCGCTTGTTCATCCTCTCGCAAGGTCGGCCATGCGGCACGCAGATATTGCATCCCGGACCACAGCGTGAGGATGGCGGCAATGGCCAATAACCAGTCTCCGATATGGAAAACAGGCACGCCCATCCAAATGTTGACTTGCGGCTGACTGGCCGGCGTTACCGAATAAAGCAGGCAGCCCAGCGCCACCATCTGCACGATGGTCTTGAACTTGCCCAGGGCGGCTACCTTGACCTTCGCTCGCTGGCCGAGCTCGGCCATCCATTCGCGCAGCGCGGACACCGCGATTTCGCGTCCCACGATGACCGCCGCCCAGAACGCCATCCACGGCGTGGGATGGCCCTGCACGATCAGGAACAGCGCCACCGCCACCATCAATTTGTCGGCGACCGGGTCCAGGAAGGCGCCGAAGGCGGAATACTGGTTATAGCGGCGCGCGATCCAGCCATCCAGCCAGTCGGTCAGCGCCGCCAGCACAAATACGAATACCGCGGCGAAGTTGGTCCAGACATAAGGCAGGTAGAACACCGCGACCAGTACCGGGATCAGCACGATCCTCAGCAGGGTCAACCAGGTGGGAACAGTCAACTTCATTACGAGCCTTGTTCGCTTCCTGCAGCCGGAGGCGCCACCGAGGGCGCCAGCCCATGCAGGTTAGCGTAGATTCGTTCGGCCAGTGCGGCGTTGATGCCGTCCACACGGGCGATCTCGTCGATGCCTGCTGCCTTCAGGCCGACGATACCGCCGAAATGCTTGAGCAGGCTGGCGCGGCGGCGCGGGCCGATGCCGGCGATATCCTCCAGCTTGCTGGTCATGCGCGCCTTCTGGCGCTTGCCGCGGTGGCCGGTGATGGCGAAGCGGTGCGCCTCATCGCGCACTTGCTGAACCAACTGCAACGCGGGCGAGGCAGCCCCAGGCCGCACTTCGCGGCCATCGGCCAGGATCAGGGTCTCGTGGCCCGCGCGGCGCTCTTCGCCCTTGGCCACGCCGACCAGCGTCACGCTGTCCACGCCCAGTTCGGCCAGCGCGGATCGCGCTTGGGTCAATTGTCCCGCACCGCCGTCGATGAGCAGCACCTCGGGCAGTACTCCCCCCTCTTCCACCGCACGGCGGAATCGGCGTTCTATCGCCTGGCGCATGGCCGCGTAGTCGTCTCCGGGCTCGATGCCGGTGATGTTGTAGCGGCGATACTGCGAACGCACCGGCCCGTTGGCGTCGAACACCACGCAGGAAGCGACCGTGGCCTCGCCCATGGTGTGGCTGATATCGAAGCATTCGACGCGCTTGGCCGGTTCCGACAGGCCCAGCAGGTCGCGCAGCGCCTCGCTGCGCACCTGCTGCGCGTTGCGGCTGGACAGTTCGCTGGCCAGGGTGATCTCGGCGTTGCGGGTCGCTAGCTGCAAGTAACCGGCGCGTTCGCCGCGCACGTTCCATTTCAGCTGCACCTTGCGTTCGGCGGCGGCCGACAATGCGGTCTCGATCAGCGCAGCGTCGGGAATTTCGCGATCCAGCACGATTTCCTGCGGCGGGGTCTGTTCGGCGTAGTACTGCGACACGAATGCCGACAGCACTTCCGCCGCGCTGTCCTCGCCGTTGGTCTTCGGGAAAAAGGATCGGGTGCCCAGGTTGCGGCCGTCGCGGAAGGCCAGCAACAACACGCACGCGCCCGTACCCTGCATGGCGCAGGCCAGCACGTCCAGGTCGGCCGCGCGTCCGTCGACGTACTGACGGGATTGCATGCTGCGCAACGAGCCGATCAGATCGCGCAAGCGTGCGGCCTGTTCGAAATCCAGGCGCGCGCTGGCGGCCTCCATCGCGGTACCGAGCTCGGCGGTCAGTTCGTCGCTGCGTCCGTCCAGGAACAGCGCGGCGCGGCGCACCGAATCCGCATAATCCGGCACCTGTACCAGGCCCACGCACGGCGCGCTGCAACGACCGATCTGGTGCTGCAGGCAGGGCCGGGTGCGGTTGCGGAACACGCTGTCCTCGCAGTTGCGGATCTTGAACAACTTCTGCATCAGGTTGAGCGTGTCGCGCACCGCGCCGACGCCTGGGTACGGACCGAAATAACGTCCCGGTACCGCCCGCGGGCCACGATGCATGGCGATGCGCGGCCACTGCTCGGTGGTGAGCAGGACGTAGGGATAGCTCTTGTCGTCTCGCAAGGAGACATTGAAACGCGGCGTCAGCGACTTGATCAGCTGGTTTTCCAGCAGCAGCGCTTCGCCCTCGGTACGGGTGACGGTGACATCCATGCGCGCCACCTGGGCGAGCATGGCGTAGGTGCGGGGACTCTTGGGCGTGTTGCTGAAATAGCTGGCCACGCGCTTGCGCAACGCACCGGCCTTGCCGACATAGAGCAGGCTGTCGTCCGCCGCGTACATACGATAAACGCCCGGCGCGGTACTCAGTCCCGCCGCGTATTCCTTGCCATCGAATCCGGTTGCCACGCCTGCGCCACTCACTCGTCGATCGCAACCCGGCCCAGCTCACCGGTGGAGAGGTCGTAGCGCAAGATGGCGTGCGCATCGGTTTCGGCGATCCACAGCGCGCCCGCCGCGATCGAGAGGCCTGCGACGCCGTGCAGGCGGCGCGACAACGGCACCGTAGCCACTTCGCCGCCGCCCAGCCGCAAGGTGCGCAGGCTGCCGTTGCCGCTATCGGCGATCCACAGCAACGGCGAATCGGGGCTCAAGGCGATGGCTTGCGGGTTCTGCAGGCGCGCGCGTTCGCGTGGGCCGTCGGCATCGCCGAATTCCCAGCTGCCCTGTCCCACCAAGGTTTGCACGGTGTCGTTGCGCAGTTGCAGGGAACGTACCGCCGAACCCAGCGCGTCGCAGACATACAACATCTGTTGCACCGCGGCCAACGCCACCGGCTGGGCGAACGCGGCCATCTGTCCGCTACCGTCGCGCACCTCCAGTTGGCCAGAGCCGGCACGGAAAGTCAGCTCGCCGCGCCCCAGCCCATAGGTCCAGATGCGGTTGTCGCCGGCCAGGGCCAGATGTACCTCGCTATCGGTCGCGGCTACGGCCTGTGGCTGGTTCAAGGCGACGTCGCGCGCGGAAGAGACGATGCCTTCCACCGGTTCGCCAGCGCGCCCATTGCCGCAGATCGTGTCCACGCGCCCGCTGCGCAGCATGATGCGGCGCAGGGCGTGGTTGCCGGTATCGGCGACGTACAGTACGTCGCGCACCAGCGACAGACCTTGCGGACGCCGGAATGCGGCCTGTTCCAGATCGCCATCGATGAAATCCGCCGTACCCATACCGAACTGACGCAGCACGCGACCGGTATGGTTGCATTCCAAGATGCGGTGATGGCCGCTGTCGGCCACATAGAGGCGATCGGCGGTGGCCGCGATGCCACTGGGGAAACGCAAGGGCAAGCGCGGCTCCGCTGCGGTCTCGATGGTCGCACGGGCGTCGTCGTCGGTCGGCATCGGCAGCCCATCGCACAACGCCGCCAGCGGCCGCTCCAGCTCGGCCGTCGAATCCAGCCCGACCACCCGCTTGCGTATCTGGCCGTTGGCGTCGATCAACAACACCGTGGGCCAGGCTTCCACCCCGAAGCGCTGCCAGGCATGCCAGTCGCCGTCGTGCAGGATCGGGAACGATATGCCCTGCCGGCGCAGCTGCTTCAACACATACTGAGGGTCGCGTTCGCAATCGAAACGCGGCACGTGCACCGCCAGCGGCTGCAGGCGGCCAGGATAACGGGTGTGCAGTTGGGCGAGATCGCGCAGACGCTGCCAGGACCATGCGGAAGCCGCATTGACGAACGCCAGCGCCACGACGCGCCCGCGCTGCTCGTGCAGCGAGCTCGACGGGGCATTGAGCCATTGCAGGCTCTTGGGAAGTTCGGGGGCCGGAGCGCTAGTCATCAGTCCCCGATTATGCCGGAGTCCCACTCCGCGCACAGGCGAGTCACGACCGCCCGTGCGGCCGAATCGACCAGTCGCCAAGCGTGCTCGAACTCGGCAGACCCGCCGCTATAGGGATCCGGAACAGCGCATCCCTCGTGGACCCCCGCCCACTCCGTCAGCAGGACCACCTTGCCGTGGCCGGAGGGCGGGGCCTCGCGCAGCACATCGCGCAGGTTCTGGTCATCGGCGCACAACAACCAGTCGAAGTCGGCGTAGTCGTGCTGGCGCAACTGCCGGGCCCGCAGCATGGAGATATCCACCCCATGCCCGCGCGCGCAGGCAATGGCGCGCGGATCCGGCGGCTGACCGGCATGCCAGTCGCCGGTCCCCGCGGAATCGACCTGCACCCGGCCTGCGAGCGGCGAGGCGTCAATGCGCGCGCGCAAGGCGCCTTCAGCCAGCGGCGACCGGCAGATATTGCCCAGGCAGACCACCAGCAGTTTCAATGCCCACCATCGGCCAGGTAGGCCTCCGCGCGCGCCAGATCTTCGGGGGTGTCGACGCCCGGCGGGAATGCTTCGGGCGTCAACGCGACCGCGATGCGGAAGCCTGCTTCCAGCACGCGCAGCTGTTCCAACGACTCGATCGTTTCCAGCCGTCCCGGCGGCATCTTCGCGAACTTCCGCAAGAATCCCGCGCGGTAGGCGTAGATGCCGATATGCCGCAGCCATTCGCCCGGCGGCAACCTGTCGCGATCCTGGGCGAAGGCATCACGATGCCAGGGAATCGGCGCGCGGCTGAAGTACAGCGCATCGCCCCACCCCGCCTCGGACGCGGTGCGCACCAGCTTCACCGTGTTGGGATCGAACAGGGCGGCGACCTCCGTTACCGGCGTAGCCAGCGTGGCCATCTGCGCTCCGCTGGCGGCCAGTGTTTCGGCGACGGCGCAGATCCCACTCGCGGGAGCGAAAGGTTCGTCGCCCTGCAGGTTCACGATCAGGGTCTCGTCCGTCCAGCCTGCGATGTCGGCGCATTCGGCCAGCCGATCGCTGCCCGATAAGTGCGCGGCGGACGTCATGGCCACGCGCACTCCTCTATCGCGCAGGGCATCGGCGATGCGCTGGTCGTCCGCCGCAACCCATACCTCACGCGCACCGGCGGCCAGCGCGCGGCGTGCGACATGCACAACCAAGGGTTCGCCGCCCAGCAGGCGCAACGGCTTCCCGGGCAAACGCGAGGCCGCGTAGCGCGCAGGAATAGCCACGACGAAATCGGTTGTCATGCGCTATTCGCTCCTCGTTTCGGCAATTTCTCCAAAAGTGCGACCCAGAACGCTTCCGGAAGCTCCGCGGTCACCGGTACGCTGTAGTGCCATTCGTTGGCGAAGCCGGCGCATTTGACCGCATCCTTCTCCGTCATCAACACCGGCAGTTCGCTGCCGAAATCGAAATCGCTGGCGACGTAACGATGATGGTCGGCGAAGGCATGCGGCACCACGCCGATGCCCAGACCGCGCAACATCTCGAAGAAGCGCTTGGGGTTGCCGATTCCGGCCACCGCATGCACGCGATGGCCGCCGAAGGAGGTAAGCGGCAAGCTGCGGCCGCCGCGCAGCGGCACCGCATTGTCGGCGTGCAACGACATGGACCATTCGCCGAAGCTGGCGTCGCCTCCGTTGACCACGCGGAAATCGCATTCCGCCGCCCGTTGCGCCGGTTCGCGCAAGGGACCGGCAGGGAGGAGACGGTTGTTTCCGTAGCGGCGCCCGCCGTCGATCACTTCTATCTCCACGTCGCGGCTCAGGCGGTAATGCTGGAGGCCATCGTCGCAGACGATCACATCGCATCCTGCCGCGATCAGCGCGCGCGCGGCGGAGGTGCGGTCGCGGTCCACGCGCACCTTGGCTCCGGTACGCCGCGCGATCAGCATCGGTTCGTCGCCGCCCTCGGACGGCGCAGTGCCGCCCTCCACCCATGCAGCGGTGGCCTCATTGCGCCTTCCATAGCCACGGCTGGCCACGCCCGGAGTCCAACCTTCATTCTGCAACCGCTGCACCAGGGCGATTGTCAGCGGCGTTTTGCCGGTGCCGCCGACAGAAATGTTGCCGACCACCACCACCGGCACCGGGACCTGGTGATTGCGTAGGACGCCCGCGCGAAATAATTTGGCGCGCAAAGCGACCACCCAGCCGTACAGGCCGGCCAGCATCCGTGCGGACAACGGAGGCGCCGCGTCGCCATACCAATACGCGGGGGTCTTGTCCTGCGACTTGCTCACTCGGCCTCGCGGAATTGCATGCCGTGCAGGTGCGAATACAACCCGCCCTTGGCCAATAGCTCGGCGTGCGTGCCCTGCTCCACCAGCTTGCCGTGATCCAGCACCAACACCTGATCGGCGTGTTCGATGGTGGACAGGCGATGGGCGATCACCAGGGTGGTGCGATCGGGCATCAGCTTCTGCAAAGCGTTCTGCACTAAGCGTTCGGATTCGTTGTCCAGGGCGGCCGTGGCTTCATCCAGGATCAGGATTGGCGCGTCGCGCAGAATCGCGCGCGCGATGGCGAGGCGCTGGCGCTGGCCGCCGGAGAGCAAGGCACCGTTCTCGCCGATGGCGGTGTCCATCTGCTGCGGCAGACGCTCGATGAATTCCCAGGCGTTGGCCGCTTCCGCAGCCGCGCGGAGTTTTGCGGCATCCGCCGGCGCGCCATAGGCGATGTTGGTGCCGATGCTGTCGTCGAACAGCATGACCTTCTGTCCCACCAGCGCGATCTGCCGGCGCAAGTCCGTAAGCTTGTATTCGTCCAGAGGCACACCGTCCAGGGTGATGACGCCCGCCGACGGCTGGTAGAAGCGCGGCACCAGCCGCACCAGACTGGTCTTGCCGCTGCCGGAGCGGCCGACGATAGCGGTAACCGTGCCGGGCTGCGCGGTGAAACTGATATCGGTGAGTACCAGCCCATCGTGTCTCGAATAACTCAGGCTCACGTGATCGAACACCAGCTCGCCGCGCGCACGCACGAGGGGAACCTGTCCGCGGTCTTGTTCTTCGGGTGCATCCAACACACTGAAAAGGCGTTCAGCCGCAGCTACACCGCGCGAAATCTGGGTCTGGATGCTGGTGATCCGCCGCAGGGACGGAATGATCGCCATCATCGAAGTCATCAGAGTCACGAACTGGCCCGCGTTCAACCTGCCGCCCAGCGCTTCGCGCGTCGCCACCCAAACGATGGCCGCAAGCGCGAAGGCGGCCAGGAACTGGACCGTGCCCGAAGCCAGCGCACGGGTCGTTTCGACCTTCATGTTCAGGCCGAGGATCCGATTGGCGAGCTTCGCGTAGCGTGTAGTCTCGAGCGCTTGAGCGCCATGCACTTTCACATCTTGCTGCGCCGACAGCGATTGTTCGGCGCTATGTGCCATCTTGCCCATCCCATCCTGGATGCCGCCGCTGATCTTCCGGTAACGCTTGCCCACAAAGGACACGATCACCCCTATTAGTGGAGCGATGATGATCAGGGCCAGAGTGACCTTGATACTCATCTGCAGCATCAGGACGACCATGGCCACGATCGTCAGGCTGTCGGCCACCATGGTTTTCAACGCATCGGCGCTGGCTTGGGTGACCTGCTCGGTGTCGAAATTGAGCCGGCTCACCATGATTGGCGTGGCTTCGGTATCGAAATGGGAGGAAGGCAGCCGGAGGTATTTCGACAATACCTGCTCGCGCAGGTCTCGAACCACACTGCGTCCGGTGCGGGCCATGCCGTAATCCGACACAAAAGTGGCGAGGCTGCGCATCACGAACAATCCGATGATCGCGAGCGGCAGAAACGTCGCCATGTAGGGTTCCGGCTTTACGAAGCCGCGATTGACCAGAGGATCCATCAAGCGCACGAAGCCGTAGCCGGCGGACGCTTCCACGATCATGCCCAGCAGAGCCGCCCCGAGGAACCACTTGTAGCGCCCCGTATACCCGAGCAAACGCTTGTAGATCGGCCATACCGGCGGCGGCACCTTGTTCACTTTTTCTGCTCGGGCGCGGTGGCGATCAGTATGCGGCGGAATCCGAGTTGCCCCAGCGCGTCGTACGCGGTGACTACCGCCTGATGCTGGGTGCGCGCATCGGCTCGCAGCAACACCGGGCGATTGCGATCGCTACCGCCGGCTGCGGCTAGCGCCTGCTTGAGCGCGTCGATGTCGGTGCGCAGCACCTCCTGATCACCCACGAAGTAACGACCCTCCGCATTGATCAGTACGCTCAGCGACTTGGTCTGGTCGGCGATCGGTTCGCCTTTGGCGTTGGGCAATTGCAGTTGCAGGGTGGAACGCGCGTCGAAGGTGGTCGTGATCACGAAAAAGATGATCAGCACCAGGATGACGTCGATCAACGGAATCAGGTTGATTTCGGGTTCGTCGTGGGCGCGGTCGTCGCGGATGCGCATCGGCGAGCTCAGCCCAATGTCGTCGCAGCGGCGGAATCGGCCGAAGCCGCCCGGGTAGTACGCGCGGCTACTACGGCCCTGGCGTCCAATGCATCCAGCAACGCGGTGGCCTGTTGCTCCATATCGATCACATAGCCAACCACGCGGCCACGGAAATAGCGATGGAACATCAGTGCCGGAATCGCCACGATCATGCCGGTGGCCGTACACACCAATGCTTTGCCGATGCCGCCGGCCAGCTGGTTCACGTCGCCCACCCCATGGTCCAGGATGCCCAGGAACATCTGGATCATGCCCACCACCGTGCCCAGCAGCCCCAGCAACGGACCTGCGGCGGCGATGGTGCCTAGCGTGTTCAGGAATTTCTCCATCCGGTGCACCAGATGCCGGCCGGTATCCTCGATGCGTTCGCGGATCTGCTCGCGCGGACGGTTGCGCATGTCCAGCGCCGCGGCCAGCAACGCCCCCAGCGGAGAGTTGCGGCGCAGGGATTCGATATGGGCCGGATCCAGCTGGCCGCGCGCGGCCCAACTGCGTACTTCCTCACCCAGGTTGGGGGGCAGCACTTCCTTGCGTCGCAAGGTCCAGAACCGCTCGATCACTATCGCCAGCGCCAATACCGCCAGCAACAACAAGGGAATCATGGGCCATCCACCGGCCTTGACCAATTCCAGCACTTTCAGTCCTCCGGCACTTGCGGCCGTTCGTTCGCAGGCCGATAGGATAGCGTAGCCGCCTCCCGCAACCTCACAGCGTCCCAAAGCCGGGCCTGGTCGCGACGCCGTTCACGCACCTGCAAGCCCCGCCTGCCCAGCCAGAGGCGGATTGCGCCGCTGTCTGCGGTATTCAGCACTTCCGCGCCATGGCTCTGCCAGCGGCTCACGACCTCCCGTCTGGGATGGCCGAAACGATTGGCGAAGCCCGCTGAAACCAGCGCCAGGCGCGCGCCCGTTGCGGTCACGAAATCGGGGTCGGACGAGCCACCACTGCCGTGATGCGCCGCCAGCACCACATCGGCACGGATGCCGGCGGGATCGCGTCGCAGCAGGCCGCGCTCGATCACATCGCCTATGTCCCCGGTCAGCAAGACCGCGCCGTGCACGCTTTCTATCCGCAGCACGCAGCTGGCTTCGTTGCCGAGATAAGGAAAATGCCGCGTCGGATGCAGGAAGCGGAATCCCACCCCGTCCCATCGCCAAGACTGCCCCGCCACGCACGGCGCGTCGGCTGGCACCGGCGAACCTTCCGGAGTCAAGGATTCGCCTATCGGAAGCAGCGCGCGCACGGAAGCGAAACCACCCACATGATCGTTATCTCCATGACTAAGAACAACCCGATCCAGTCGCGCCACACCAAGCGCGCGCAGTGCGGGCACGACCGCGCGCTCTCCGGCGTCGAAACCATCGCGCACCGCCGGCCCGGTGTCGTATAGCAACGCATGGTCCGCTGTGCGGACCAGTACCGAGAGCCCCTGCCCTACGTCGATCACTAGCAGTTCCACTTCGCCTTGCATCGGCGATTCCAGATCCGGCCAAAGCAGCGGCAACCACAGCAGTATGGCCAGCCACTTGCCTGGCACACCACGCGGCAATAGCAGCCAGAACGCACCCAGCAGGGCCAACGGTAAGGCGTACCAAACCGCTTCCGGCAGCCACCATAAGGAAAAACGGCTGTCCGCCAGCACGGTGAACAGCGGCCAGGTGAGATCGAAGCACCCTGCGGCAACACGCCATGCCCAGGCACCCGCGCCCGTATGCATGGCCTCCAGCGCAGTACCAGCGACAGCGGCACCACGACCAGAC
>Ga0307513_10004762_pt1 | contig 18017 bp, 14 predicted proteins | sample 15_EM_MG_FD_202174 | JGI IMG/M metagenome (GOLD analysis project Ga0307513, IMG submission 202174) | Populus trichocarpa ectomycorrhiza microbial communities from riparian zone in the Pacific Northwest, United States - 15_EM | ecosystem: Host-associated > Plants > Roots > Unclassified | place... | reverse complement strand
GCTCGGCGACCGAGATCATGGAGCGCTCGAGGCGGTCGGCGACCGCGCCCAGCAGCTCGGATCCGGCGCCGGCGAGCACCACTTCTCCGGTGCTCGTGAGCACCGGTGCCCGCCCGGCGAGCTCCGCGACCACCGTCGCGACGGCCGGCAGGTCGGTGCGTTCCATCGGCCGCACCTGCAGCCGACGTCCACCCACCTCGCTCTTGAGCGACGCGGGCGTACCGGCGGCGATGACCCGGCCGCGGTCGATCACGACGAGGTCGTCGGCGAGCTGGTCGGCCTCTTCGAGGTACTGCGTGGTGAGCAGCACCGTCGTGCCGTCGGCGGCGAGACCGCGCACGCTGTCGAGCACCTCGTTGCGGTGCCGCGGATCGAGCCCGGTGGTCGGCTCGTCGAGGAAGAGCACGTCGGGCCGACCGATGAGGCTGGCGGCGAGATCGAGCCGGCGCCGCATGCCGCCGGAGTAGGTCCGCACCCGCCGATCGGCGGCCTCGACCAGCCCGAACCGCTCGATCTGCTCGGCGGCGCGGGCCCGGGACTCCTTGCGCGACAGGTCCAGGAGCCGCGCGATGAGCAGCAGGTTCTGGGTGCCGGTGAGCGCCTCGTCGACAGCGGCGTACTGGCCGGTCAGGCCGATGCGCCGACGCACGGCGTCGGGCTCGGCGACCACGTCGTGACCGAAGACGCTGGCGCGACCGGCGTCGGGGCGAAGCAGTGTGGACAGCACGCGCACGGTCGTGGTCTTGCCGGAGCCGTTCGGCCCGAGCAGCCCCAGGACGCTGCCCCTGCGGACGGCGAGGTCGACACCCGCGAGGGCGCGGGTCTCGCCGAAGTTCTTGACCAGGCCCTCGACCTGGATGACGGATTCCATGCCGTCGAGCATCGGCGCCGGCGCTGACACCGACCTGCCAACGCCCTGACAGCCCGTATCAGCACAGCTAAGGCCCGCCACCTCCGTCGAGTGGTGGCGGGCCGTTAGCTCCCCAGTGCGGTTTCCCCTCGGGTCCCCCGACCCTCGACCGCACAACTCAATGTAGTGATCCCCTCCGGTCGGGGGATCGGTCGAAAGTTGGATCCTGATCAGTCAGAGGTGCCGCACCTGTGCCCAGAGTTGGTTCCACGGCACGGTCCGACCCTGGAGCACGAAGATCGGCGTGCCCTGAGTGAGGTTGTTGACCCGCAGATCGTTCTCGAGGGTGCCGACGCGGGTGACCGTGCGGAACGCGCCGGCGAGCGGGGTCGGGTCACCGATGAGGACGACCGCGCCGCTGTCCTCGGGCGGCACGCCGAACCAGGCCGCGCCGCGGGAATAGGAGTAACTGGGCAGGTCAGGCGCGTAGTGCTGCAGAGCCGATCCCATCCAGTAGCTGTCGGCGACCACAATCGCGGAGCGCGCCTCGTCGGGGGGCAGCGTGGCGACGGCGGTCCGCACGTCGGCGACGAAGTCGGGCCAGCCGATCTCGTCGAGCTGGAAGTTGCCGATCATCAGGGGCTTGTCGGAGTGGGTCGCGGCCGGCTGGATCGGCACGATGTTCAGCACGCCGAGCACGAACAGCGCCGACAGCGCGTACGTCGGCCAGGTGGGGACCCAGCGCCACCAGATCGCCGGGCGCCTGGCCTCGATCCGGGCCGCCGACATGGCCCAGAGCAGCGGGAACAGGCCGGCGATGTAGTACGGGCGGCCACCGGTGACCATGAAGATCGCGGTGACACCGAGCACCGTGACCCCGAGCCAGCGCAGCGCCGGGTCGCGCAGCAGCGCCACCTCACCGTGCAGCGCGAGCACGGTGCCGATCAGCAGTCCGCCGAGGAAGAACGCGAACGGCAGGAACCCGATCATTCCACCGGCGTAGACGCTCTCCGCAGCGACGGCCTTCGTGAACTCCAGCTGCGGCCAGCCGTTCCGCGCCTGCCAGAGCAGAGTCGGCAGCGTGGTGAGCACGGCGAGCGCGCCGCCGCCCCACAGTGCCGGCCGGCGCAGCATCTCGCGGGGGCCGCACAGCAGGATCGCGATGATCGCGACCACCCAGAACGCGACGAGCAGGAACTTGATCTGCAGCCCCACCGCGGTGACCGCTCCGGCGGCGAGCAGCAGCCGGTCGTCATGGGTCCGCACCCAACGGACCAGCAACAACGTCAGCGCGACCCACATCAGCGGGTCGAACGTCGACGTGGCGAGCAGGTGGCCGCCGGCCAGGAAGTTGGGCGAGACGGCGAACGCGCCGGCGGCGATCAGCTGGGCGCGCCGGGCGCCGCCCAGCTCGCGCGCCAGCAGCGCCGTCAGGACGAGGCCGAGCATGGTCGCGAGCGTCGACGGGATCCGCAGCACCTCGACCGAGCCGGGCGCCACGGTGTCGGCCAGCAGCGCGAGCAGCGGCACCAGCGGCGGCTGGTCGGCGAAGCCCCAGTCGAGGTGGTGGCCGGCGGCCACGAAGTACAGCTCGTCGCCGAAGTAGCCGTAGCGCCCGCTCACGGCGGTCAGCAGCACGCCGACCGCGGCCGCGAGGCCGAGCACCGGACCGCGGGCGAAGGTGGGTACGTCCCGGACGCCGGACGGGGCGGGGGCGGTGGTCGTCATGGCACTGACGCTAGGAACCGGGCCCGCCCGCGCGGGTCAACCGATCAGTGGATGGGGGGTCCACACCTCGGCGCGGAATCCCTCCACCGCGATGTCGAACGGCGGCCGTCCCGTTCGTGGAGTCGGTGAAGAACCCGAACCCGGAGGTTGTCATGTCGAAGTCCGTGCTCTCGATGTCCATGTCGCTCGACGGCTACATCGCCACCCCCGACGACTACCTGGGCGGTGCGGACGACGAGCGCCTGCACCACTGGTTCGCCACGGCCGGCGAGTCCGGGCCGGCCAAGGAGCTGGTCGACGCGCAGATGGCCTGCGGGGCCGTGCTGACGGGCCGGCGGACCGCCGAGCTGATGGACCACTGGGGCGGCGACCACAAGGGCGCCCCGATCTTCGTGGTCAGCCACCGCCCGCCGGGCCCGGCCGCGCGCTACTTCTACCCGAAGGTCCACTACGTCACCGACATCGTGAGCGCCATGGAGCAGGCGAAGGAGGCCGCCGGCGACCGCACCGTCGAGCTGCGCGGCGCGTCCGTCGGGCAGAGCGCGCTCGCGGCCGGCGTGCTCGACGAGATCCAGGTGCACCAGATCCCGGTGCTGCTCGGCCGGGGTCGGCGACTGTTCGACGAGCTGCCGGCGGAGATCGAGCTGGAGGTCGTGCAGGTGATCGACACCCCGGAGGCGACGCACATCCGCTACCGGGTGGGGCGCTGAGCTACAGCTCCGCGGCCTCGGCGGCCTCCAGCCACTCCAGCTCGACGGCCTCCCGCTCCGTGACGACGTCCTTGAGCTGGGCGTTCAGCTCCATCAGCCGGGTGGGGTCGGTGGCGGCTTCGGCGAGCTGCTCGTGCAGGCGCGCCTCCTTCGCCGTGAGGGTGCCCATGCGCCGTTCCAGCCGCGCAGCCTCCTTGCGGGCGGCCCGCTGCTCGGCGGCGTTGGTCGTGCGCTGCGGTGCGGCGGGCATGCTCGCTGCGGCCAACCCGGCGGGGCCTGAGTCCTGGCCCTCCCGGATCCGCAGGTACTCCTCGATGCCGCCGGGGAGGTGCGTGATCTTCCCGTCGCCCAGCAGGGCGACGACGGTGTCGCACACCCGCTCGGTGAGGTAGCGGTCGTGGCTGACCACGACGAGCGTGCCCGGCCAGCCGTCGAGCAGGTCCTCCAGGCGGGCGAGGGTGTCGACGTCGAGATCGTTGGTGGGCTCGTCGAGCAGCAACACGTTCGGTTCGGCCATCATCAGCCGGGTGAGCTGCAGCCGGCGCCGCTCGCCACCCGAGAGCTCCCCGACCGGCGTCCACTGCCGGGCGGCCGGGAACCCCAGCCGCTCCAGCACCGACGACGCCGTGAGCTCCATCTTCCCGAAGCGCACGTACTTGGCCACCTGCTCGGTGGCCTCCAGCACGCGCATGTTGCCCGGCAGGTCGACGAGCTCCTGGGTCAGCTCCGCGAGCTGCACCGTGGTGCCGGTGATCAGGCGACCGCTGTCGAGCTTCCGCTCCCCCGTCAACGAGCGCAGCAAGGTGGTCTTGCCCGAGCCGTTGACGCCCACGATGCCGATGCGGTCGCCGGGCCCCAACCGCCACGTGACGTCGTCGAGCAGCACCCGGTCGCCGATGCGGACGGTGGCGTCCTCCAGCTCCAGCACGGTCTTGCCCAGCCGGTTGGTGGCGAACCCGAGCAGCTCGACGGTGTTGCGCGGCGGCGGCACGTCGGCGATCAGGGTCTCCGCGGCCTCGATCCGGTACCGCGGCTTCGATGTGCGCGCAGGCGGGCCGCGACGCAGCCAGGCCAGCTCCTTGCGGGCCAGGTTCTGCCGCTTCTGCTCGGCGGCGTCGGACTGCCGGGAGCGCTCCGCGCGGGCGAACACCCAGTCGGCATAGCCGCCCAGGTAGCTCTCCACCCGCCCGTTCGCGACCTCCCAGGTGCGCGTGCAGACGACGTCGAGGAACCAGCGATCGTGGGTGACGACGATGACGGCGCACCGCCGCGACAGCAGGTGCCGGGCCAGCCAGCCGATGCCCTCGACGTCGAGGTGGTTGGTGGGCTCGTCGAGCACCACGAGATCGGGTTCGCCGGCCAGCGCCGCGGCCAGTGACACCCGCCGCTTCTCGCCGCCGGACAGGCCCGCCACCGGACGGGCGAGATCGGCGATGCCCAGCCCGTCGAGCACGTCGCGGACCTTCGCGTCGGCCGCCCACTCGTGGGTGGCCGCGCCCTTCCAGGCGGCCAGCACTACGTCGCCGACGGTGACGCCGGGTGCGAGCGTGTCGTGCTGGGCGAGATGGGTCATGTGCAGCCCGCCGAGGCGGCTGACGCGCCCGCCGTCGGGGGCGCGCTCGCCCGTCAGCACGTCGAGCAGCGTGGTCTTGCCGCCGCCGTTCAGGCCGACGACACCGACGCGCTCACCGCGCTCGACCCCCAGTGACACGGCGTCGAGCAGCACCCGGGAGGCGTCGCCGGGCACGTGCGCGGTCACGCTCTCCAGGTTGACCAGGTTCTGTCCCCTCGGCGGCATCAGGCACGCACCGGAGGCCAGCTCGACGGGGGCGGCGGCTCGTCGTGCTGCTCCACGATGCGGGCACCGGGCACCGGGCCGTGCGCCACCCGCACGGTGCGGCACACGCCGGCACCGGCGAGCTCGGCCGCCACGTCGACCGCCGCTTCGGCCGACGCGCACAGGAACGCGCAGGTGGGGCCGGATCCGGAGACCACACCGGCCAGTGCCCCGGCGTCGACGCCGGCCCGCAGGGTGCGGCGCAGGTCGGGCATCATCGTCACGGCCGCCGCCTGCAGATCGTTGCCCAGCGAGAGCGCGAGCTGCCGCGGATCGCCACCGGCGATCGCCTCCAGCACGGGTTCGACGGGCCGCTCGGCGGCCGACGTCGACGCGCGCAGCCGATCGAGCTCCTTGTAGACGGCCGGTGTGGACAGGCCGCCGCGGTGCAGCGCGATCACCCAGTGCTGGGTGTGGCGGGAGAGCACCGGCACGATCCGCTCGCCGCGGCCGGTGCCCAGCGCGGTGCCGCCGTACAGCGCGAACGTCACATCGCTGCCCAGCTCGGCGGCCAGCTCGGCCAGCTCGTCGCGGTGCAGGTCCAGCTTCCACAGCGCCGACAGCGCGACCAGCGCCGCGGCGGCGTCGGCACTGCCGCCGGCCATCCCACCGGCGACCGGGATGCCCTTGCGCAGCACCATCCGCACGTCGGGCTCGCGATCGGCGCGCTCGGCGAGCACCTGGACCGCCCGCCACGCCAGGTTCGTCTCGTCGGCCGGCACCTCCGACACGCCCTCGCCGTGCACCTGGATGTCGGGGGCGTCGCTCACCGAGAGCGTCACCTCGTCGAACAGCGACACGGCATGGAAGACCGTGACGAGATCGTGGAAACCGTCAGGGCGCACGGGGCCGACGGCGAGATGCAGGTTGATCTTCGCGGGGACCCGCACGGTGACCGAGAGCGGCACGGCGGACAGCACCCGTCAACCCTACGGCCTCGCCCCGAAACGGTGATCGCACGGCCGGGGGTCCGGCGCCGAGGTTGACAGCAAAGCCACTTTCCGGACGGATCGACGTCGGCGTGGGCGCTATGCCGTCCCGATGTCAGCCGGCTGGGCCGCGCGCCGGGCAGCCAGGGTTGCCGGGAGTTGGAACGCGGCCGCCGCGATGAACCCGATGAGCAACACCGCGGCCGGCAGCAGGATCGCGTGCGACATGGCCGTCGCGAAGCCGGCGTGCAGCGCGGCCGGCAGGTGCGCGACGCCGGTCTCGGCGCCGCCGCCGGAGACCCCGGGCAGATTGGCCGTGAGCTGCGAAGCGATGAGCACGGCGATCGCCGCGCTGCCCAACACGGAGCCGATCTGACGGGTCGTGTTGTAGACGCCGGCGCCGGCACCTGCGTGCCGCGGCGGGAGGTTGCGGGTGGCGGTCGTGGCCAGCGGTGCCCACACGAACGCGCTGGCGATGCCGAGCAGGATCGTCGGCAGCAGCACCGCCCAGATCGGTGTGTCCGCGCGCATGACCGCGGCGAGCCAGAACATCGACACCGGCATCGCCAGCATCCCGGAGCCGGCGATCCAGCGCGGGTGCACGCGGTCGATGAGCCGCCCGACCAGCGGTGCGAGCAGGCCCGACACCACTGCCATGGGCGCGGTGAGCAGCGCGGCCCCTGTCGGGGTCAGCCCGAGCACGCCCTGCGCGTAGAAGGTGAGCGGGAACGCCATCGCGGTGATCCCGAACCCGACGGTCGTGATCGCGACGTTGGCGAGGCTGAAGTTGCGGTCGCGGAACAGGTCCAGCGAGATCAGCGGCTCCGGGCTGCGCCGCTGCCAGAGCAGGAACGCGACCATCACGACCACCCCGACGGTGATCATCGTCCAGACGACGCCGTTCCAGTCGAAGGTCTGCCCCTCCTGGATGCCGAACACCAGCAGGAACATCCCGACGCCCGACAGCGCGACCCCGGTCCAGTCGAAGCGGCGCACGTGGGTGGGCAGGTCGGGCACCAACCGCCAGGCGGCGATCAGCCCGACGATGCCCACGGGCACGTTCACGAAGAAGATCCACTCCCAGCCGAACGCGTCGACGAGCACGCCGCCGAGCAACGGGCCGACGAGCGTGGCCACGCCGGCCGTGGCGCCCCACAGACCCATCGCGCTGCCGCGGGACTCGACCGGGAACGTCCGGTTGATCACGGCCATGGTCTGCGGGGTCATCAGCGACGCGCCGACACCCTGCACCACGCGCGCCGCGATCAACCCGCCGATCGAGCCGGTGAACCCGCACCACAGCGATGCGAGCGTGAAGATCGCCAGGCCGGCCAGGTAGACCTTGCGCGGGCCGTAGCGATCGCCCAGCCGGCCGGTGATCAGCAGCGGGACGGCGTACGACAGCAGGTATCCGCTGGTCACCCAGACCACGGAGTCCACGTCGGCGCCGAGGTCGGCCATGATCGCCGGCGTCGCGATCGACACGATCGTCACGTCGACGAGAATCATGAAGAACCCGATGACCAGCGCCCACAGGGCTGGCCACGGGCTACGGGGTGTGTCGGTCACCGATCGCTCGGCCATGTGAGTTCCTTGTTCTCGAGCCGATCCACCAGGCGGCGCAGCCAGCCCAGCTCGGCGCGGGTCATGTCCAGGAGGAAGTGCGCGTCGACAAGGTGTGCTTCGACGACCCCGTGCGCGTACGCCGCCTCGATGTTCTTCTCGTCGTCGACCACCACGTCCTCGAGGCGGTCGATCCGGGTCCGCAGCAGCGTCACGACCTCGGCGCGCGGCAGGTGCCGCGACTCCGCGAGTGCGACCGGCAGCCGCGGGTACTCGTTGACGGGCTCGGCCAGCACGTCGCGCACCCAGTCGGTGAGTGCGGCGCGGCCGGCAGCTGTGATCGCGTAGGTGGTGCGCTCGGGACGGGCGCCGGCCCGGTCGGTACCGGTGGCGACCACCAGCGCAGCGGCGCACATCCGGTCCATCGTGTGGTACAGCGAGCCCGGCTTGACCTTGACGATCCGGTCCTCGTGGCGCCGCTGCATCTCGCGGTACATCTCGTAGCAGTGCATCGGCCGCTCGCACAGCATCGCGAGCATGCTCGTGGCGAGCGGGGTGAGCACAGGCGACCTCAGATGTTCGGCGCGGGTTATTCCACACGGAATATTACGCGTGGAAGTAACGCTCGGCGCAAGGTGTCACCGCCCACATGCGGCGGGGGTGGCGGTGATCAAGGGCGAAAGGTCGTCAGATGATCTCTGCGAGCGACCTTCTGCCCTTGATCAACGAACCACCTTGGCCGCCGCGATCCGCGCGAACGCGCCGATGTCCAGCTGTTCCGCCCGTTCGTTCGTCGGCACCCCGGCGGCCAGCAGGACCTCCTCGGCCGCGGCCGGCGAACCGGCCCAGCCCGCCAGTGCCCCCCGCAACGCCTTGCGCCGCTGCGCGAAGGCCGCGTCGACCACCGCGAACACCTCCGCGCGGGACGGGCCGGGCGGCGGTTCCCGCCGCTCGAACGCCAGCAGCCCCGAGTCGACCCCCGGCACCGGCCAGAACACCGCGCGCGGCACCGGCCCGGCCCGCCGCGCCGACGCGTACCAGGCGAGCTTCGCGCTCGGTGCCCCGTACGTGCGGCTGCCGGGCTCGGCGGCCAACCGCTCTGCCACCTCCAGCTGCACCATCACCAACCCGCGCCGCAACCCCGGCAGCTCCGCCAGCAGATGCAGCACCACGGGGACAGCGACGTTGTACGGCAGGTTCGCCACCAGCGCCGTCGGGGCCGGTCCGGCCAGGTCGGTGGCCCGCACACGTAGCGCGTCGGCCTGGGTGACGACGAGCCGGTCGGCCAGCTCCGGTGCCCGCTCGGCCACGGTGCGCGGCAACCGCTCCGCCAGCACCGGATCGATCTCCACCGCGTGCACCACCGCCGCGGCCGGCAGCAGCGCGAGGGTGAGCGAACCCAGCCCCGGCCCGACCTCCAGCACCACGTCGTCGGCGGCCAGCCCGGCCGACCACACGATGCGGCGCACCGTGTTGGGGTCGTGGACGAAGTTCTGCCCGAGCTTCTTCGTCGGCCGCAACCCCAGTTCGGCGGCGAGCCCGCGCACCTCGACGGGTCCCAGCAGCTGCAACGTCACGCCCGTCAGCCTGCCGGGTAGAGGCACAGGAGCCCGACACGGGGTGCCCACGCACACCGTGGTGTGCTCGCGCACACGGTCGACCATGTGCGTGGGCACCCGAAGCTGTGCGCGAGCGAGGGGTCAGCGGGGCGAACCGAGCTGCGACGAGCAGACCGGCCAGGCGCAGCAAGCCGGCCCGGCCAGCAGCTCGCGCACACCGTGAGGTGCCGGCGCACGCGGTCAACCATGTGCGTGAGCACACGAACCTGTGCGCGAGCGAGGGGCTGGGGCAAGCCGAGCTGCGACGAGCAGACCGGCCAGGCGCAGCAAGCCGGCCCGGCCACCAGCTCACGCGCACCGTGAGGTGCCGGCGCACACCGTCGACCATGTGCGTGAGCACACGAAGCTGTGCGCGAGCGAGGGTCAGCGGGACAGGCCCAGCTTCGACGAGCACGCCAGCCAGGCGCAGCACCCGCGCCGGCCAGCAGCTCACGCATACCGTGGTGCGCCGGCGCACACCGTCGACCATGTGCGTGAGCACACGAAGCTGTGCGCGAGCGAGGGTCAGCGGGGCAGGCCCAGCTTCGACGAGCAGGCGGGCCAGGCGCCGTAGCCGCCGCGACTGTCGCGCACCTTCGTCGCCACCGCGATCTGCTCCTCGCGGGAGGCCTGGTGCGGCAGCGGCGCGTAGTCGGTGCCGCCGTACGCCCGCCAGGTGCCCGCGTCGAACTGCAGCCCGCCGTAGTAGCCGTTGCCGGTGTTGATCGCCCAGTTGCCGGTGGCCTCACAGCGCGCGAGCTGGTCCCACACGCTGCCGGGCTCGACCCCCGGGACCTTCAGCGAGTCGTTGGTGCCGAGCCGGACGATGCGCGGCTCGGGCGGGGTCAGCGCGCCGGCGCGAACCTGCTCACGGCGCACCTCCTGCCCGTTCTGCACGTGGACCCGCATGATCGCCGTGCGCTCGCCGGGCTTGCCGGGATCGACGACGATCTTCTTGCCCCGGGGCAGGGTGTCGTCCTCCCGCACCTCCTCCGGCGGCGCGATCGGCTGGACCTCCACGATCTCGCCGACACCGTTGCGGACGACCTGGACGGAGGTCCCCGGCGTGAGCGGGGTGTCCGGGCCGGGGATCGCCACGTCGTCGGGGCCGAGCTGGATGCCCCGCTCGGCGAGCAGGCCGGCCACCGTGCCGGACTCGGTGGTGATGGCCTCCTGGGCGCCGGTGCCGTCGGTGAACGTGGCCGGGCGCGGTACCCGCAGCGTGATGGTGAGCCCGCCGAGCGGAACCTGCGTGTCGGGCGAGGTCGACATCTGGATCGGCTGCGCATCGACCCCGAGCCCGGTCAGCGCCTCGCCGACGGTCCCGGCCGTCGTCCACACGTCGCGGGTGCCGCCGCCTTCCTGCAGGGTCAGGCGGCGGGCCTGATGGACGATCACGTGGTCACCGCTGGCGATCTCATTCGGGACGGCCGGCTCGATGCGGTCCTGTGGGGCCGGGTGCAGGCCGGCCGACGCCAGCGCGGCGGCCACGTCCTTGCCGTAGGTGTGCACCACGCGGTCGACGCCGTCGACGGTGACCGTGATGGTCTTGTCGACCACCAGCGCGGCCACGCTTCCACCGGCGAGCGCCAGCACCACGGCGACAACCACGAGCTGCAGCCAGCGCCGCGGCTTCTCGGCGATGGCCTGCTCCGCCTGGCGACGGGCCGCCCGACGACCCGACGGGGCCGCCTGCGGTACCGGCGCCGGCTTCGGCTTCGGCGCGGGCGCCGGCTTGATCTCCTGCGGAGCCTCGTCGGGCTCCGGGACGACGTCGGGCGGCGGCGCGAACGGCGCGGTCGGGGGCGCCAGGTCGACGACGGCGATCGGGCCGGTCTCGAGATCGTCGTGCAGATCGGCAGGGACGATCGGGATCTCGCCCGTTTCCGCAGCCGGATCGACCCCGGGATCGGGCGGATCCAGCACCGGCAGGCCGGTGGTGTGATCGGCCGGGCCCACCGCGGGCAGGGAGACGGTGCGGTCGGTCGGCGCGAAGTACTGCGCACCGGGGACGTGCGCGTCGATCTCGGGGAGCCGCACGTCCCACGCCTGGTAGACGCCGGTGCGGTCGGACGGGGCGAACAGGTCGCCGCCGGGCACGACCGGTAGTGCGTTGGTGCGATCGGGGTCGTCCGCGGACACGTCGAGGTCGGCCGGCACCGGTGCCGGCGCGATCCTGATGCGCGCCTCATGTCGCCTGGCGCGCGCAGAAACGTCGACCACGCGTTTCCTGACCTCGTCGGATCCGGGGTGGGGAGGAGCGATGTTGGGGGAGCGCTCCCCACCCCGGCTAAGCGATCACGGAACCGTAACGGGTAGTGACGAGAGTGATCACGCGGCGACACACCGCGGTCGCCGAACGGCCCACTGGCTGGGCTGAACGTGCAGTGGATTCACCCGGTGGTGACAGAGAGCGGATCGAACCCGAAAACGCGCTGGGCCGTTCGGCGGGTGTCGTCGGCGACCTCGTCGGCGGACGTGCCGCGCAGTGCGGCGAGCGCGCGGACCGTCCACGGCAGGCAGTACGGCTCGTTCGCCTTGCCCCGGTGCGGGTGCGGGGTGAGGAACGGCGCGTCGGTCTCGACGAGCAGCTGCCCGTCGGGCACGAGCACCGCGGCCTCCTGCAGTGCGCGCGAGTTCTTGAACGTGACGGGCCCGGCGAACGACAGCACGTAGCCGGCATCGACGCAGGTCCGGGCCATGGCGGCGTCGCCGGAGAAGCAGTGGAACACCACCTTTTCCGGTGCGCCCTCCTCGTCGAGGATCCGCAGGACGTCGTCGTGCGCGTCGCGGTCGTGGATCATCAGCGGCTTGCCGATGCCCTTGGCGAGCGCGATGTGCCGGCGGAACGACTCCTGCTGGGCGGCCGGCGGGGAGTAGTCCCAGTAGTAGTCCAGCCCGGTCTCGCCCACCGCGACCACGCGGGGATCGGCGGCGAGTGCGGCGATCTCCGCGTGCTCGGCGTCGCCGATGTCGGCGGTGCGGGTGGGGTGCAGGGCGACCGCGGCGACCACGCGCTCGTCCCAATGCGCGGCCTGGACGACCCAGCGAGCGGACGCCAGGTCGTCCGCCACCGTGACCGCGCCGACGATCCCGACGGCTGCGGCCCGGTCCATCACCGCGCGCACCCCGGTGGCGTCGGTGGCTCCCGTGGCGTCGAGATGGGTGTGCGCGTCGACGGTGGGAGTGCTCAATGGTTCAGGAGCAGGCGCCGGCTCTCCGCGCCCGTATGCGCCGCTCACAGGGTTCCACCCGCGGACGAGCGGGACTCTCGTCCGCTAGGTGCGTACGAGAGTCCCGCTCGTCCCGGGGACGGTGGCGACGGGAGTGTCACTTCTGGATCGGGGCCCACTCCGGGCCTGTCTCGCCCAGCTCCGGGGCCAGCTTCGCGATGATCGGGGTGGGCTTCTGCAGGGGGCGGCCCACCTCGATCGGCGTGGACTCCCAGCGCGCGGCCTCGGCCGTGTAGTCGCCGGTGATCACCGGGTACGCCGGGCCGTCGCCCAGATCCTCGACCTCGTGGATCTCCGGCTGCGCCGCCCAGATCCCGGTGCCGCCCAGCGCCTCGTGCACCTTCTGCGCTGCATGCGGCAGGAACGGGGTGAGCAGCGTGTTCGCGTCCTGCACGACCTGCAGCGCGGTGTGCAGGATCGTGTCGCGACGGTCGGGATCGTCCTTGCGCTTCCACGGCTCCTGGTCGGACAGGTACCGGTTCGCCGCCGTGACGATGCGCATGGCCTCGCCGGCGGCCTGCTTGAACTTGCTGTGCGCTAGCAGGTTGCCGACGATGTCGAACGCGGCCCGGGACGTCGAGAGCAGCTCGGCGTCGGCGTCGGCGGGCGCGGTCGGCTTCGGGATCGAGCCGACGTTCTTGTGGGCCATCGAGATGGAGCGGTTGACGAGGTTGCCCCACTCGTTGGCCAGCTCGAAGTTCGTCCGCCGGACGAACTCCTCCCAGGTGAAGTCGGTGTCCTGGTTCTCCGGCCCGGCGACGGAGATGAAGTAGCGCAGGGCGTCGGGGCCGAACTCCTTGAGGAAGTCGCCCACGTAGATGACGGTGCCGCGGCTGGTGGAGAACTTGGAGCCGCTCATCGTCAGGTACTCCGACGAGACGATCTCGCTCGGCAGGTTCAGCGTGCCGAACGCGCCCGGCTCGCCGCCGCGGTCACCCTGCCCGTTCTGGCCCAGCAGCAGCGCCGGCCAGATCACCGAGTGGAAGACGATGTTGTCCTTGCCCATGAAGTAGTAGCCCTGGGCAGCCGGATCGCACCACCACTGCTTCCACGCATCGGGGTCGGGACCACGGCGCGCCCACTCCACCGACGCCGACAGATAGCCGATCACGGCGTCGAACCACACGTACAGCCGCTTCATCGGCTGGTCGCGCCAGCCGTCGAGCGGGATCGGCACACCCCAGTCGAGGTCGCGGGTGATCGCGCGCGGCTTGAGGTCGCCCACCAGGTTCGTGGCGAACTTCAGGACGTTCGGCCGCCAGTCCGTGCGCGTCTGCAACCACGAGCCCAGCGACTCGGCGAACGCCGGCAGGTCGAGGAAGAAGTGCTCGGTCTCGATGAACTTCGGGGTCTCGCCGTTGATCTTCGAGCGCGGGTTGATCAGGTCGGCCGGGTCGAGCTGGTTGCCGCAGTTGTCGCACTGGTCGCCGCGCGCCGACGCGTAACCGCAGATCGGGCAGGTGCCCTCGATGTATCGGTCGGGCAGCGTGCGGCCGGTGGACGGGCTGATCGCCCCCATCTGCGTGCGCGGCACGACGTAGCCGTTCTTGTACAGCGCCAGGAACAGCTGCTGCGTGACCTCGTAGTGGTTCGAGGTGGTGGTGCGGGTGAACAGGTCGTAGTTCAGCCCGAGTCCCTGCAGGTCCTCGACGATCACGCGGTTGTACTTGTCGGCCAGCTGACGGGCCGTGAGCCCCTCCGCCTCGGCCTGCACCTGGATCGGGGTGCCGTGCTCGTCGGTGCCGCTGACCATCAACACCTGGTCGCCGATCATTCGGCGGTACCGGGAGAAGACGTCGGAGGGCACACCGAAACCGGAGACATGGCCGATGTGCCGCGGGCCGTTGGCGTAGGGCCACGCCACGGCAGTCAGCACGCGGGAACTCATGGTGACCAGCCTAGAGACAGCTCATACGAGCTCCCCTGCGGGCACGGGCTCGTAGTCCGGCAGGACGATGGCGGTGGCGGCGTCGTGGATCGAGCCCGTCATCTTCTCGATCATCCGCTCGCGCCCTGGCAGCTTCGGCAGCAGCCGCATCACGAACATGCCCAGCCGGACCTGCAGCTTCGACGTCGGCACCATCCGCTTGATGCCGTCGGTGCCGAGCTTCTGGTTGACCTCGACGAACGCGCGCATCCGCTGCTCGTAGGCAGCGAACGCGGACGCGTGATCGCCGCCGGCCGCGGCCAGCTCACCGGCCAGTACGTAGGCGCCGACGAGCGCGAGGCTCGAGCCCTGCCCGGAGGCGAGGCTCGGGCAATAGGCGGCGTCACCGACCAGCGCCACCCGCCCACGCGACCACCCGTCCATGCGGATCTGGCAGACGGCGTCGGCGTAGAAGTCGGGGGCGTCGGATGCTCCGGCGAGCAACCGGTCGGTCTCCCAGCCGGAGCCGGCGAACGTCTCGGCGAGGAACCCGCGCCGATCGGCGGGCAGGCCCTCGGGGGTGGGGAACAGGAACATCGCCGCCGCGTCGGTGCTGCCGGCCTCGCTGTACGCGCTCACGGTGCGGCCGACCGTCGAGTACAGCAGCTCCTCGCGGTCGAGCCCCAGGTGGTTGGGCACCCGGTAGATCGCGACGCCGTGCCCGAGATCGTGCACGAACTGCTCCTCGGCACCGAAGGCGAGCGCCCGCACCCGCGAGTGCAGGCCGTCGGCACCGACGACCAGGTCGAACGTGCGCGCCGGGGCGTGCTCGAACGTGACGTCGACGCCGTCGGCGTGCTCGACGAGCGCGGTGATCGCGTCGCCGTGGATGTACTCGACGTCCGCGGTCGCGTCGACCAGGATCTGCGCCAGCTTGCCGCGCATGATCTCGACATCGTCGGTGCCGCGGCCCATGAACAGGTCGGCCGGGAGCTCGGCGACGCGCCGGCCCGTCGCGTCGACGAACGACATCGTCTGCATGTCGGCCTCGTTCGCGCGGATCGTGTCGAGGATGCCCATGCGCTCGGCGACCTCGACGGCGGCGCCGCGCAGGTCGATCTTGTATCCGCCGGTGCGGGGAGCGGCCGCCCGCTCGACGACGGTCGGGGTGAAGCCGTGCCGGCGCAGCCAGTAGGCGAGCGCGGGGCCTGCGATGCCGGAGCCGGAGATCAGAACGGTGGTGGACATCGGATGCCTCCTGTGTCAGTACTGCGTATGCCTTACGCTTTGTTGCGTAAGTTATACGCAGTACCTAGGATCGATGTCAACCCCGACAGAGGAGGATGCGATGGCAGAGGTCCTGCCGCCGAGCGTCGAGATCGCGTGGGGGCTGCGCGACCGACCCACCAAGGGGCCGAAGCCGACCCTGCACATCGATCGGATCGTCGAGGCCGCAGTGCAGATCGCCGCGACCGACGGACTGGGCGCCGTGTCGATGGGCCGGGTCGCGAAGGAGCTCGGCGTCGGCACGATGTCGCTCTACCGGCACGTCGGCGCGAAGGACGAGCTGCTCGTCCTGATGACGGAGGCGGCCTACGACACGCCACCACCTGCGGCCGTGCCCGGCGAGCACTGGCGGGAAGGCCTCACCAGGTGGGCGCAGCGGCTGTTCGAGGTGTCGACGACGAACTCGTGGGTGCTGCGGATGCCGGTGGCCGGCCCGCCCGCCACCCCGAACCAGCTCGCCTGGATGGAAAGCGCGTTGACCGTGCTCGCCGGCAGCGGCTTGGCGCCCGGCCGCCAGATCGAGGTGATCCTGCTGCTCGCCGGGTTCGTCCGCACCGAGGCGACGACGGCGAGCGACCTGGCCACGGCGCTGGCCACGACCGGCAGCTCGGAGCAGGAGGCGATGGAGGCCTATGGCCGGCTGATGACGAAGCTGGTCACGCCGCAGCGCTTCCCGCAGGTCGCGGCTGCGTTCGCCGCAGGTGTGGCCGAGGAGGACGACAGCCCGGTGCAGCGGTTCGACTTCGGACTCACCGTCCTCCTCGACGGCATCGGCGCGCTCATCGACAAGACTGTCAGGAGTCCAGGAAGGTCGTGACGGCGTCGAGCACGCGCGCCGGACGGGCGAACCCGAGGAAGTGCGTGGTGCCGGGGAAGACCGCCAGCTGAGAGGCCGGCACGCCGGTGAAGTCGCCGTTGACATCGCCGCCGCGCAGCTGCAGGAACCGCACCGCGTGCTCGAGCTTCACCGCGTCGCAGTCGCCGACGGTCATCAGGGTGGGCGCGGCGATCCCGCGGATGTCGTCGTCGGTCCACTCATCGCCCTTGACGTAGCCGGTGAGCTTGTTCAACAGCGCCTGCAGGTGCTCCTTGTCGGGATGCGGCGACTTCGCCAGGTACGCCTCCTCCATCGGCGTGCCCGCGATCATGTCGACCGACATCTCGCCGGCCGCCTCGAACTCGCCTCGCTCCCCATCCGAGCGGAACGAGACCGACGAGATCACGGCCCGCCGGACCAGCTCCGGGTTCTTGATCGCCAGGTACAGCGCCACCGCGCCGCCGACGCTGTAACCGAACACGTCGGCCTGCTCCACACCCAGGTGCGCCAGCAGCCCGACCACGTCGGACGCGAGGGCCGCGGTGCCCAGCGGCCGGTCGATGTCTCCTGTGCGGCCGTGGCCCTGGAAATCGGCGGCGATGACCTGCCGCCCCTTCGCCAGCTCGGGGATCAGCGTGCCGAACTGCTGGTCGATGTCGAACAAGCCGCCGTGCAGCAGCACCAGCGGGGTGCCGCCCTCGCCATGCACCTCGTAGTACATCCGCAGGCCGTTGACATCGGCGTACCCGGTCGTCGGTGTCTCGGTCGATGCCATTGCTGATCTCCTCGATGCGCTGCTCGGTCGTTCCGGTCAGCAGGTAGACCGGAACACACCGACGATCTCATCGGTGGAGCGCGGAAATCCTCGTGAACCGGTCAGATCCGGGCGCTGGCGCCGTCCCAGGAGAGGACGAGTTCGTCCTCCTCGACCTGGAGGGAGACGCCGAGGACCTCGGAGAACACGCCTGCGCCGGGCTGGACGGGCACCATGCGGCCGGCCACATTGCGATACAACTCGACCTTGCGCGGATTCGGGTGCAGGACCAGCACCTCCTGCACACCCATCTGCGCGTAGAAGGCGAGCTTCTCGTAGGTCTCGTCGCGGGCAGACCTGACCTCGACAACCAGGTCTGCACCTTCGAGACCTCGATCGGAGAGGTGTTCTTCCCGGGCGAACGACAGATCGGGCACACGGTAGTTGTCGTCGGACTGGAAAAGGCCCGTCTCGTAGTGCGGCACCAGCCCGTGTTGCTCGGCACGCGGTGTCACCGCGGCCAGGAACCTGGCACCGAGGCGCTGGTGTGGCCCACCCGCCGGCGGAACCATGTGCAGTACCCCGTCCCACATCTCGTCGCGCTTGTCCTGGCCCAGACGGCGGCGCTCGTCGAGCATCGCCTGGGGCGCGTCGATCATGAGGACCCGCATGCCACACATCGTATCGGGACCAGGGCCCCGCCGAGCGCCTAAGCTGACATCTCGCCGTCGAGGAGGACAACCCCATGCCAGTGATGCTTCCGGCCGACTCGATGTTCCTCATCGGCGAGTCGCGGGAGCATCCGATGCACGTGGGTGGGCTGCAGCTGTTCCGCAAACCGGCG
>Ga0307513_10004760_pt1 | contig 18024 bp, 17 predicted proteins | sample 15_EM_MG_FD_202174 | JGI IMG/M metagenome (GOLD analysis project Ga0307513, IMG submission 202174) | Populus trichocarpa ectomycorrhiza microbial communities from riparian zone in the Pacific Northwest, United States - 15_EM | ecosystem: Host-associated > Plants > Roots > Unclassified | place... | reverse complement strand
TCAAGAGGGGTGGAAATGGATGGGTCGTCAGGAAGGTTTTTCTTGTTTGGGTTGAGGTGGGGTTTCGAGGTTAACGGGGGAGGAGGAGGGGGGCTAAGTGTAGTTTTTGTGTTGGCCGGGATTGTGGGTAGGTATGTTTCAGGCTTGCGGATGTGTGGTGGGAAGTTAAGGTGGATTGGGAGACGGTGTTTGGGTGTGGGATCATTGATAGTCACTCGGTAAGTGTAAGGCGGGGTGTTCTACCTGTGGGTTTATATAGCGCATGATACGATGCGATACGATATGGTATGCTAACTTACCGTAGAATAACCAGGCGCTATTTATTGACCGGGCTCGTATGAAAGGGGGGAGGGGACACTTTGTATTATATCTCAATGGATATGTAAGAGTGGGGCTCGCACATGGCGCTCTTTACAGATGAGGGGAAGGAAAACCGAATTTTGGGGCTTGGGGGGGGTTTTTTTATAGAAAAAATATATTATGATACATAATTAACTCTCAACACGACGGATGAGGATATCGCGGGTCCGTCTTGGTTCTTCCACGGTAGCGTCCCCCCCTCCTCATATGCTACAAAATCTTCGTCTTCGAGTCTGTTGTCTAGCCGCCCCTCCGCTTTCGGCAAGTTGGTAAGTTGGCGATCTGAAATCCACTTGGCATAGGGAAACTTAATTGCTCGTCGTTTTCTGCGATACGAACTCCTATGGCGAAAGACACCCCGCTCGGGATCAAATTTTGCAGTGAGAGATACCGCTCTCCGAGACTGTACCTTGCAGCCGTGATTTACGGTACGGTATTATTCGAACATTAGCGAGTGTATTGGCAAGTTGCAACGGAGGCATGGTATATCTATGGTATTGTGCACTGGGAAGCGAGTCAATTTTATGAGTAGCCATTTATCGTTGGTACCAAATCATGAAGCCTTTGAGCACTTGTAATATTTTTTAAATGTCATGGAGGAAAATAAAACAAATCTAGCAAACCCCCACCCGTAACCAACCAGCCCAGGCATTCCCTAAACTTTTTGTGCAAAGTATGTTACAAGAACCTCACCTTGATCGAGAAAAGAAAATACTTTCTGTCAAGTTACCCTCTACCAAGTCCATAGCTCCTCACAACCTGCAGCAGATCCCCCATAGCCACAACCTCCGCCTCACCACCCTGTACAACAACCGTAGCTCCGCCCCTGCCCTTCCCTGCATTCTCCACTTGGCCGAGCAAAACCCTCTCAGCGACCCTCCTCACGTCCTTGACTTCCAATTTCTCGATCTCATGACACATCTGGAGGGGGCTGAGCTTCTTGCCGTGAACCTGTACCTGCCTTCCCAAGTCTTCCAATTCTACCATTCGTGATTCTAAGTTCATCAATAGTGAGGATTGCAATTGCTTCTTGGCACGGTCGACTTCTGCATTTTTGAGGCCGGAGTAGCTGGAGTTCGCAAGCGCCGCGGTGAATTCCTTCAGTATCACATCTACCAAGTGCGGCCCCGCGCCTGGGTGGCATGAAGCGGAGATGCCGAAGAGCCCCGAGTCAGTGTATGAGTGGTTGAAGGCGACGCAGGACTCTATCCAGCCGTGTTGGTTTAACACGTTGGTGAAAAGGCGCGAGTACATCCCCTTCCCAGGCCCGCCAGCGGAGAAGGAACCGCCGCCGCCGAGGAGGGTTTGGAGTGTTGCTAGGGCGTAAATGTCTGGGTCTGAAATGGGCAGGCCTTCGAAGGCGATTTGCAGCTGGGTGAAGCTGGGCAAGTGGGAGGGGACGTCGGATGGCGGGAGGGTGATCACGCCGCCGGTGTAGTGCGATGGGATGGAGAGGTTTATGCCTGGGTATGAGGGGTGGACGTCTGCTGAGCGGGAGGCACTGGTGGAGAGGTTCTTTGCTAGTGGGATTTTGGGGAGGATTCCAGGGGAAAGGGTTGATGCGTAACTCCCACTGCTCGACGGCGACGCACCGGCATGTAATGAGGACGGCGACGGTTCCGCACTCTTCATATCCCCGAAATACCTCTCGGCCAACTTCACCGCCGTGGAATGATCCACCCCCGCTAAGGCGACGACGATTCTCTCGGGCCGATAAAATGTATTCCTATACTCCAATATTGTCTCCCTCTGGATCTTGTCAAGTCTATCCTCCGGACACAACAGCGGATTGCCCAGGGTGTTATCCTGGTACGCCGTCATGTGCAGCAACTCGGGCAGTATCAACTCCGGCTTCGCCCAGATCTCCTGAATCTCGTAAGCCGCAGTGTCTAACTGCTGTACGACCTCCTCCTCCGTGATAAGTGGGTCCCGGATAGTCTCTGCGAGGATACCCATTATGGACGGGACGTCCTTGTTGAAGACGGCCGCCTGGTACATTAGCGATTCGCGCGACGAGGCGCATTGCACGTTCCCGCCGAAGGATTCGAGTGTCTCTAGCATCGTGTCGGAACTGCGGGTGCTCGTGCTCTTGAAGGCTAGGCGGTCGATTAAATGGCTGACACCGCGAAGGCGGGAGTTCTCGTATCGGGAGCCAGCATCGATGTAGACTCCTAGGCCGGAGAAGTGGCCCGGCAAGGCCTCTGTTGCGACTCGGATGCCATTGGGAAGTGGGGTGATGTTGTCTAGTTCTGTTGGGTCCTGAAGCGCCTCTTATTAGCCGTAATGAGAGAAGTGAGCGTAAAAGCAGCTTAGGGGGAAAAACCTACTTTAGTGGGGATGTCGAGAATAGAGGATGCAAAGGCCCGACGTGTATTCCGAAATGGGTATCGAGGCTTTAGTATTGGTAAGGGAGGAGAAAACTTTCTTAATGATGAACGGATCATTATGGTTGGTGAGTGTGTTTGGAGGAATATTTTGTATGATAGATTATGGGCAGTGGAAAGGATTTCACTTCGCCGTGGGGTTAAGTGTTACCCGGTCTAGGACTTCCGTTCTTGGGCTAACTTATGTTGTGTGATACGAGAGGCTCATGTTTTGGCGCGTCCCTCGTTGCTCGTCATGTCCAGCACGTCTGTTGATTGATTGAAGACTCTCCTTCCCACTTCCCTTCGCACACTTTGTGTGATGGCTTCGAATAAAGGTATGCCTTTATTTTTCTTTCTTTGGGCTACGAACAATACTAGCATTCTTAACTATTAATACCAAGTCAAACAGATATAGTCTGGCCCCCGCAGACAACAGCAGATGTTCTAAATCTTACGCCACGCAAATCCCGCCTAGCAAATCAAACAATTCCTACCTCCCCATCACCTCTCCGCAAAGCCGCCCTTCCATCTCCATTTGGCGGTGGCGATGGTGCACATGATGACGACAACGACGACGAAGAAGAGGATGAGGATGAAGAAACACTGCAACTCAAGCTCGCCCAAATAGAAGCTAAACTAAAGCTCAAGAGACTACAGAAGAAACAAGCTTCACAGCAACAGGCGTCATATAAATCTAAAGCGGTGGTCCAAGTCCCGCTATCACCAACGTCGATAAAGGCCGAACCGGTGCTTCCAAAGTCACCTTCAAGAGTGCTGTTAGGGATAGATAAGGGGTTGACGGGGAGGGATGTTTCTCTACGAAGGGCACCATCGTTGAGAACTGGGAGTTCCAGACCTGGGACTGCATCGCCGCAGAAGCTAAAGAAGACTTTCAGCGAGAGGATTGCAGAGGAGCGGAGGAATGACAGGGTGAAGGCTGAGCGTCAGCGTATGATTGAGAATAGCCGAAGCAAGGGGTTTGCTAATTTTGATAATGGGCCTCCCCCGAGCTTTACTAGTGGGCCTCCTCCAACCTTTGGTCCTGGCGGGGTTCCACAATCTTCGGGATTGTCGGATTCTGCAGCTACTATGACTCAATGTCCCAAACCACCTTTACCTTCGTCCTCAGCGGCGCCGAAAGGCATGGCAGACCCCTTTACCACGACCTCGAAACCACCCGGGGATCCCAATTCCACAGATGAGGGAGGTTTCGACGACTTCTCAGGCTTGCACCTCTCCCGCCGCCTAATCACCCACGTTGCCCTCTCCCGCCACCTCTCTCCAAAAACCATCTTCCTCCTCCCACACCTCCTAAAGTCCGTCAAATCTCCCGACTTTGAACCACCAGACGTCCCCGGTGATTGGGTTGTTATGGGCATAATCTGCTCGAAATCCTCTCCAAGGGACGTCGGGCAGAACACCCAAAAGAAAGGCACAGGGAAATACATGGTCCTCCAAATCACTGATTTAAAGTGGGAAGTAGAGCTCTTCTTGTTCGGCGCCGGGTTCGATAAGTTCTGGAAGGTTGGCGTGGGCACTGTAGTAGCATTACTCAATCCCGGCATAATGAAGCCGAGGATCGCGGATACGGGGCGGTTTTCACTGACGCTGACGGAAGGAGACGACCAATTACTGGAGATTGGCCAGGCCAGGGATCTGGACTACTGCAGAGCCGTCAAGAGAGACGGGAAGAGGTGTGCTGCCTGGGTGGACAAGCGCCACACCCACTACTGCACCTTCCATGTCGAACAAGGCGTGAACAAATCCCGCGTATCCCGCGCAGAGGTAAACTCCGCTACAAGAATGTTCTCCCCACCAAAGCGGAAAGGCACTCTCCGACCTGGAAAATTCTTTGGCCGCGGCGGCCGCAGCGAGCCATTCCGTGATGACGGCCTGCTCCCTGACACCGCCGGCGGCGGGGGAATAACAGACCTCCCACAACGTGCTGGTGGCGCCGGTGGTAAAGTTTTTATCGCGCCAGGCCGATCAGCGGCCAGTTTACTGGACGACGCAGAGTATCTCGGCGACTCTTTCCTCCGCGGTAGTAGGGAGGACAGAATGCGCAAGCGCTTGGCAGACGCGCAGAAGGAGCGGGAATTGACGAAGAGGATTATTAAGTCGCAGGGAAGAGAGGGTGGAGTTGGAGTGGATTACTTGAAGAAGCAGGTGCGCTGGGGCGAGGATGGGATTCGGAAAGGGCAGGAGGAGGCAGGGGTTGCTGGTGGTGGCGGTAGAAATCTGGTATGTTTGTTTCTTTTCTCGATTGGTGGGTAAAGGAAGGAAGGAAGGGGGTGGCTAATGATGTGGATGGGAGGATGAATAGGACAACGAAACAACAAATACCCTATTCTCACTTCGCCAGAAAGCCAAAGAGGCTACCAGCGTTAGTCTTTCCCCAATTAAACGGAAGAGATTGGCCTCGCCGATTTCGTCGAAGAAGAAGACGAGGTTTGCCGGCCTGGATGCGCTCGAGGAAGGGGATGATGACTTGGTTATTGTATGATAGTGCTGTACGTATAGAGCTAGGGGGATATGTGATACCAATAATGCCTTATGATACATAGTTCACTATCCAATTATTAATTCTTGTACAGTGGGAGTGGAGGCGAAGTTGGTCTCTCTAAATTGTTTGAAATGTGTGAGTACGTATATGCTTAAGTTATCTTATGAACTTATACGCGAGACAATAGCGAAGCGAAAATAAGGGAAAAAAGAGAAAGAGGATGAGAAAAGGGGGAGAAAAGAAAAAGAAAAGTTTGAGAACCAAACCAAACCACACCAGCTTTTCCTATTTCCGTTCCGTAGATAGAGAGAAGGATAATGACAATAAAAGAAATCCCCAATAAGTCCCATCCTACCATATCTTCCAGAGTAGCAGAGTGTAGTACAATACTTTCGCATGCCATGCAAACAACACCATGATAATCCCGATCAATCATTCAATCAAGAACTTAGTTATAGACGGACGGACAGAGACTCATACACCAATCAGTCCATCATACCGCACCACAGCCACACAAGAAAATTTACCCAGTCAATCCGTCTAGATGCTGCCTACTCATTCACCCACTCATTCACCCCGGAAGACATTCCACCACCGTCATGCCCTGGCGCTGCCAGGCGGGGGATCGCTGCCACCATTATTACCACTAGCGACACTAGCAGCAGCAGTCCCCCTATATGCTTCCACCCCCTTCTCTCCAACTCCCGCAATCGGAGTCCCGGGCACGGATTCGATAGCACTCCCTGCAGCTCCGCCGTTGGCTACAGCCTCTCGAAGACTCGCCGCGGCTTCCGGTCCCATGGTTAGTGAGTTCCGGTGCGAATTGCTCCCGCTGGAGCTCCGGCGACTGTTGTGCTCCGTGGTGATTTGTGTCAGCGTCTTCTTCGCGCCGGTGACGCCCTTGCGCGCCCGTAGACTTCCTTTGGCGTCTACGTTTGCGGCTGCGACGGTGCTGGAGGAGAGACCGGGGGTCGTTGGTGCGCCCGGTTTTTCCTCAATGGCGTCGAGGAGGTACCACCTCAGGCCATCGGAGAGCTCGAAGGGATTTTCGTCGTCGAGCGGGGTGGCGGAGAAGGGTTTGCCGGCCAGGGAGGAGGGAGAGGAGGCAGAGGAGGAGGAGGGAGGGAGGGTTAGAGTCGCAGTTGAGCGGGAGAGGTCCACCACCCTATCTTCAATCTTGGAGATGCGAGCGAGTAGCCAGTCCCTATTGGCGAGTTTATGAGAGGAGTCTTCCTTCAGGAAGAAGTGTGGGGCGTTCACGTTGAAGGCAGCCCAGGGACGGGTCACCGAGTTCCTGGTTGGGAGGAAAAGAGCCAGGTCACCGGGTTTAAAAGACTTGTATGCAATCTTCTCGTTCGCTTCGTCGCGGGATCGGTAGTACTTTTCCCGATAGGAGCGGCATTGCTTCATTAGTTGTCTACAGTCCTGCTCTAGCTTTTTAACGCGGTTGGTGACGGTGTCACTGAACGCGTCGAGATCGAAAGCTCCGATCTTCTTAAGGTACTGTGTGTACTTTTCCGTCTCCGCGTCGGAGTCTTCGGTTTCCATCCAGTAGAGGAGATTGATGTCTTCGAATGTAGATGAGTGTGCCAATGATAGTGGTGACGGCTTTCCTATAACTGATGCCTCCAAATTATTAGTGCTCCGGGAAAGCACAGTAGATTCGGTATTAGCACTCTTCGAAATTTTAACGATCTGCATTGAGTCCTCGCCGCGAACAATGCGGTAGCCAAGCGACTCAAGCAGTTGTATTGATCGTGCGTTATGTGTGTAGAGCCGCTGAGTGAGATCTTTTGCCTTGATTGTGCGCGAGTCGAATCGAGACTGTAAAAGTGCTCTGCTTGCTTCCACCTCATTTACCCTAGCTTCCTCTTCTTTCACCTTGGCATTGAGCTTCTTGATGCGCCCTAGTGCCTTGTCGATGACTGCTTGTAGGGCACCCTCTACAGTGTCGGTAGTATCCGGAGGCGAGTCAGTGGAAAGCTGACTGTGTACTTGCTTTATCGTAGTTGCGATTGATTCTTGTCCCTGCTGCTGAGCAGTGTACTGGCTGCTGAGGGTGTCTAAAGAATCCTTCATTTGCTTGATTTCGGCCTCCAAGGTTCCGATAGTCCCAACCAGCTCCCGATTCTTATCTTGAGATTCGCTCAGGGAGGCTTCAGCTTTTCGTGCCTTCTCCTTCTCTGCTTCAGCGAGCCCCTTTTGAGCCTCGAGTTCTTCACGGAGGCCTTCAAGGTCATGACCAGATGCACGGCGGGTAAATTCAACTTCGTCCACCAACTGCTTGACCCTTTTAGCCTCATCCTCACTGAGCATCCTTAACCTGTCAACCTCTTCACCCATGATGGCCAACTCCCCTTCAAGTCCTTTCATACGCTCTTCGGCGACGGTCCGCTTGTCCGCCTCTTCATTCCTTCCCTCCTCTATCCGGTCCATTTCCTCATAGGCTTCATCAAGCTTCTGTCGCAATTCCTCAATCTCCTTCTCCAACACCCTCCTCTCAACAATATGCTGCTGGCCCATATCCTCTAGGTTCGCGACAAGGTCCCGCTTCGTTTCGTCAGCCAGAGCCATCCGAGTGGTCATAGCCTTCTCCAAATCTACCCGAGAAGAAGCATCCCTCTGCAACTGGGCGGTCAATTCCTTCTCTGCGGCAAGCTCAGCCTCCAATGCAGATATACGTGCTACCATCGATTTATCAGCATTCTCTGCTGATATCCGCCGAATGGTGGCAGGTGAACCTGGTCGGTCTGACGAAAGTAAAGGTCCAGTTATAGAGGTTGGGAATGAAACCTGGCCGGGCTGGGGAGTGGAAGGTTGTTGTGGAGTTGATGAGCCGGTGACTTGATACGTGTTGCTGCCACTTGTCCGTCCTCTATGTAATAAATCCTCGAGCTTCCTTATCCTAGACTCGTAGCCTTTTATTCGCTCCATAAGGTTTTGCTTATCCTCGCGAAGTATCTTGACATCCTCTTCCTCATTTCGCCCAAATATTGATGAGACTCCTAAGTTTGCTTCATGGATGCTCCCAAACTTGAAGCCCTTCAGCCGCTTACTTCGTCGGCCAAGGGGTCTGTCAAGATCTTGATATAATTGTTTCACTTCCTTCACGACACTGTCTAAGCCCTCAATATTCTGTATTACCGAGAGGAAGGACTCAACATCCTGCCTTGAAATTCTCGGCAACCCCCCACTAAAGTCTCCGCGAGTGGTGAGTTCTGCGCGCATGATCTCCGAAGTATTGTCTTCTAGGTCAAAGGGGAGATAGGTTCCAGTGTTCCGTTGCCACTTCTTTCGTCTCTTTTCTTCATCCTCTCTTAATAATGCAAATTCCTCAGCTACCCTCTTACTATCATTGGCAAACTTCTCCGACCATTCCCTTCGCCGGACACATTCAACGAGCAGAGCTCCGTAGATCCTGGGAAACCGAATGACCAGAGAGAGCAATCTAGAGTGCTCGTCTTCTTCTTGATATGCCGAGTCCATCTTTTGGATTTGGGGATTTACGGGAGCGGAGAGCGATTGGACGAAGGCAACCATTTGAAGCTGTCTTATGCTTGTTGCACTGACCTCGTTCTATTATATCTAAATGTTAGGTATGTTCCCATGATGACACCCGAATCCTCAATTACCTTCTGTTTAATGGCCATTTGTGATAACCGGCCCATATCGTTAACCATATTAACCAAGCCAGGGAGGTATTCCGTGGTGGATGCGTAAGCTCGCTTTGAGGCTGTGGAAACTGATTTCGGGCCCTGTAGACTCTGAACGTACTCATAGTCTATCACTCCGTTAGTCGTGACTAGGGTTTATGCGTGGCGTAAGGGCTAATTTGAATGCCAATCCAAGGCACACACACCTGTCCTAATTTTCTTGACCAAAACGTCAATTTCGCCCAGCAGGATTTTCATATCCTCAAGAACATTGCGCGGTCTCGACGTCCTATGATAAGGTTAGCCCACGCAACCGATGCAGGGCCAAATCACCAATTGGACCCACCTCGCCTTCTGAATATCACTTTTAAGATCCGAGGTCCTAGCGCAAATATCCTCAATAGTACTCCCGAGATCAACAACCTCTCTCTCAAACTGCTGCGCCAAACCCCTCGCCGCAACGGCGGCAGTCTGAACCTGTTTGACCTCGAAGAAGTCCACGAGCGTGGAAACCTTCCTCTCCTTGCTGGATCCATCCTGTCCGTACTTCTTGACCTCGTCGTGGACGGGGATACGGACCAAGCGTTTTATGGCCGGTTCCCATTCTTGAAACACCTGGTCCTGCTGAACCAGCAAGCCCTCCGCCCACTCCCGTAATTTTACGAGAGAGTTTTGTAACCCAACTGAGTGGACCTCCAGGTTCGAGAAGGCGATCTGGACACTGCGTTGGACGACGTTTGTCGATGCATCGGTTTCCGAGATGGTTGCTGCGAGGTTCTGCGCATGCGAGAAGATAGACTCGGACCATGCGAGGCGCTTCTTAAACAACGTCCTCCAGGACGATAGTTCAGTTTCGGATTCTAGGTTCGTTGGAAAAGGGGATGGGGTTTGTAGCCTAGGGATAGGTTCAGTCGGGGGTGAGGAGGAGGCATCTAGGAGTCTACGATCAAAGAGGTAGAGCTCTTTCTGTAGCCCGATGAAGTTAGCAACTTGATGGGGTACGATGATTCTTAGGGGCGGCGGCGGAATAAACCTCATTGGGAAGCGACTGGTTCTTCACGTTCGTCCCCCTAGCCGTCATGATGATCTGACAGGCCGGAGCCATAGATATCGTCTCGCCTATCCATTTTCGAAGCTCGTCGACGCTATGAACCGCACACGGTCAGTTTGGGAGACAAGCTCTGGAACTACATGGAACGGAGGGGGCGAGGTACGAGGTGAAGGAATGGCGATCGGCTTGTAGGGTTCCTCCAGTATGGGCTGTATAAATGAGCAGCGACATCCAGAACCGACTGAGAGCAGCCTGCGGGGAGGTTCTGCGGAGGAGTCACCTCCTTGGTAGGATGATGGAGATTGCGGAGGGCAGAGATAAGGATTGGATCTATAAGGATTGGATCTTGCTGTAGCGAGTAGAGTGCGGTGTCAGAACGGATGGGTGGATGGGTGGATGAAGGCAGAGCCGTGCCCGTGCAGGTAGAGAGGTGGGGAGAGAGGATTTGTGTGGAAGTCGAGGTGCAAAGTTGAAGTGTTGGGGCTTGGACTGTACAGTTACATAAGACTGGAAAGGGCAGAAAGGACAAAGACAGAGAGAGGCTGACCTCAGAGAAAGTTGCATATAATACAATTCTGCCTACCGTGATGATAGGCTGCACACAACCCTATCATATGAACCAGGTGTTCCAATGCTCCTGGACGCCTGAATAACAAATCATCGATAAAATATTGAATTTTAGCGTGACTGTGATTGCATACATTTTTCATTCAACACAGAGTACATATCATCACGTATCACAACAATCCGTCAGGAGCCCCTGGATCTGTCATTTCCTAGCCAAGACCCTCTCTCTCGATCCACGCCAAAATCCCCCTTGGCCGGGGAAGAGTTCTTGGGTCGGGGTCAGGTGGGAGACACAAACCGTCACGCTGTACTCGAGTATGGTAACTTGATCAGCATTCCTGATTCCCAGTATACCGGTATTCTTCCTTCTGCCGGTACCGTACTCGAGTACACCGTTCTGAAGGGTGTAACCAGAATGCCACTCTCTTCGGGAGTTCGTTTATTCTTTCCCCAGTCAGGGAGCAGCAGCATACTATACGATGTGGGGATATCACGGGTCTTGTCTTGGGCATTCTCGATGGTAGCATGAAAATCGCGCTGGAGGGATTAAGTTGCCCGTGCAGATGCTGGGACCCTTAAATCCTGGGTAGAACTTGTGCCACGCGTATTGCAACCTTCATCATGACGGAAGAAGGCATTTTCTCGAGCCAACACATATCACTCCATATCACTCGTCCTTTCCTTTCCTTCACTCTCCCCACCCACTGCGCATACGGACAAACTCGTGGCGCCCAACTTGAAAGCCAGATGCAACGCCCCGAACGAGGCTACCGTGACCGATGAATGTTGTACCATGGTACCGTTCTGTTATATACCTTTGCCAATGAACCGATGTCTGACCGCTTTCCGCCCGCCGTGCATCCGTGACCCGCAACCCCGTCCAATCCGCCCTACTCACAACCTAACCTAACCTACCTTCTCCCATCACTGATGCCTAGGCTGCGATTACCCCACATGAGAAGATTACGTCGTGAAGCATGATATGACTAGTGACTAGTATTTGCAACCTCCCTCCTCTTGAGGATGTATTATGTATGGTGACCACGATAAATCCACCCAATGTCCGATGGGATAAGATTTTGGCTCGGGCGAATAACCCCAATTTGCCTATAATATAATACAAGTAGGGTAAGTGCTTGCCTCCATGATAACACCGTGTGAGATGCCCAGCCGGTGTAGTGGATGAGACGTCAAGAAACAACTAATTCCTGTCCTGTTAAATTAGCAGGAGCCCAGGAGTTCAACTCACCCCCATCACGGGTTACTCTTGAGTGAGATAATTCAGAAATCTTGGTCTATGAGAACTGGGGGACTAAAAACTTTAGGCTTCCTCAATAAAGCCGTAATGCAAACCAGCCCTGCTATCATATCAGACAGGGTTTATGATCCGTCGCTAGACCCTGTCCCCACTACAGGGATGGGGCCCGCGATGGACGAGCACCGGTATGATGACAAAGGAAGAGGGAAAGAAGAGACAAGGACTGTTAAAAAGAAAAAGGAATTGTCTTTGATCCCGTGAGCTCTAACTTAGTAGCAACTGCGGCTTTTCGAATGACATGCAGATGATCAAGTACAACACAACAGAACTAACTTTAATTTTTGTGAGGGCCGCCATCTGCCATCAAACTGATGGAGTAATCCCAATAGCAGGCTAAATTATTAGAAGGCACAAGTATTACAGACGGATTTGCTGGGACGTACTGTAGTTGTGTAGAGGCCTGCCCTTGTTGCTTGATGAGTGTTCTCGTCTGTTTTGGCGTTTCGGTAGGCAGTCTCCGCTTCTGTAAAGTCCAGTACTGTACGTGCTTTAGAGTACAGTACACACTTGACACGCTTCATCGTCTCTTCTTCCATGGGTAATTTCGCCATCATAAACTACCTTTTCACTACCGATAGCCTTACAAACTAACCTTACTTCCCTCCCCCTCCCCCCAAAAGTGATGTATGACTAGTTTCTACTAGAACGCAATGACCAATAATCCCAAATCCATTTGTTGAAGAAGATAGATAAATCTCTACCACTAACACTAGAGAGCTTACGCACCGTGATCAGTATAAATACCCCCACGGATATCTGATAAACCCCCCAGTTGCCAGTACCGCATCTCGATGATTGCACAAACCCCTAGACCCACCCGCAACTTAATACACATTTTTTCCTTGCTATACTGATTTCTTCTTATCGCCTCAAGCTCTGGTAGCGAGAACAGATAGCTCTTGCTGATATGATATATATAATACCGTTGGTCTCCCCACGAAGCTACACTTCTTCCTCACGCTCACCACCAGCCAGCCTCTCAGTCTACTACACAGCCTTCGGCTCTTCTACACTCGCTGGAGCACAGCTAATACTCCAACACTAACAAAGCCCAAATCATACCGGTGACGGTAAAATGACATGGGTTCTCATATCCATATTCTTTAGCCCGTTCCCCGAAGGCCATTGTAGCACTATATGTGTGTGTGTGTGAATGGACATAAGTCCTCCATGGACGCTAGTAGTGGATTAACAACTTCTAGGTAGAACGTGTCCTGAGGTATCGTTGATGCAATTGCTGCGTCCCTTCTCTCTCTCTCTCTCTCTCTCTCGAAACTCTGCCATGGCTGGCGCTTCATACCATCTTCTCTACTCCACGGCGAATATATGAGATTCCACCCCTGAACTCGATCTAAGCCCCTCTTCAGTGATCAACGACACCCCTTGGGAAATGAGTACCGCATTCTTTACATTTCTAATAGTATTCCTCAGACTAGCTGATTCTTCCGTCAAAAAAAATCGAGAGGAATGGAGAGGCCAACGCGATGGCCCCGGGGTGCCACCCGCCGTGCACTGCGGCGCTGCCCCGAGTGATGGGATATGTAATGGCTGTAAAGCTTACCAAGAAGGAATTGCAAAAAGTGAATAGCGGAAAAAAAAAGCCCCTTTCCATAGAGCAATACTCGGCATTATTAGTTGTATTGCATGAGAATCTTGGTTAGTGGATGGGATAAATTTTAGTGAATTTTACTACCGCAGCTTCCAGAAGCAATACACAGACTACCATCGGGTCTTTCGGGACAATAAATACCACATATGAACAACCTCCTATTTCCTAGGCCGCGGCGACTACCTATTCAACTAGATCTCTCCTACATCCCAGATCCTTTACCAAGACCCCAACCCGATATCTAGAACCTTCACAAGATCGTCCACCCCATCCTCGACTCTGGGTAGGCCAAAAAATGGCTTAACCGCAACCTCCACGACCCCCTCAAACAGCCCCTCAATCAACCCCGAAAGTTCATCTCCCGTCTGTTTAAAGTCCGGATAAGAGTTTACCTCAAGCAAGTAAACTTTCATATCCGCACCAAGCATGAAGTCCAAGCCGAAGATCTCAAAGGCGTTGGGAAGGGTCTGGTTACTATTTGTCAACCCTGAGCCAGAGAGATGGGATATGGGGGGCGCGCATACCTGAAAATGTACCCTCTGGCCGGTTGCCGCCGCTTTGAACGTCTCACCAACTATCTCACAAAGGCTCCCCCAGACCTTTTCCAGAGCTGACGCTCCACCCGGAAGGGAAACGTGCAAGTCCCAAAACAGCATAACGCTCCCTTCTCGTTTGCCGCTTTGTAAACATGTATTTGTTAAATGACCAGTAAGGTCTTGACTTTCTTTCCATGGCGGTGAATACTGGTTTGCTGCGAAGAGCGCTAGCATAGGCTTGTAAACGTAGACCTTTAGTCCACCGACGGAGAGAACATATGTTCTTATATGGAACTTGTGGCTTTCTATTAGCAGTGGGGGGTGAATGTATTCCTGAGCGACAAAGTGGCGGAGTTGATTAGTGATGACCGCTGTGCCTTCATTCTCTCTCTGATCTTCATTGTCGCCTGTGTCTTCGTCCGAGTCCTCCTCTCCTTCGAAGCTCTCGAATATGTCCATTAACTCTTTTTCTGTGCTAAATAACCTGATACCCTGCCCTCGATCGCTCATTCCAGGTTTCAATATCCACCATTGTCTATCCTTCTCGCTCTTCTCCTCATTCGCCCTGAGACTCTCCTGCAACTCATAGGCTTCCATAAGCGCCTCGTCAAGGAACTCAGCATAGTCAAGCTCAAAGTCACAAGTTAGAGGAAATGCTTTGGAGAGAGGAGATTCAGGATGCTTGGCAACGTGCTGGTGGATAGTCTGTGCCAAGTAGTGTTTTCGGATAAGTGCTTTCCTATGGTCTGCTCTTAGCTTAGAATGCGAATTGAGACCCGCTATCCTACCTTATGATATAGGAGCAGCAGATAATCGAGCCTGGCTGTTGAAGCACGCTCTCAAAATCAATGTTTTCATACGCAGACCAATATACGACTTTTTCAGAGTTTTCAGATGGTGCCCCGGTAAGATTACCAACAAGTTTGATATGCGGTATGCGCTTTTTCAGGGCTGCTTGAATTTTAGGTCGGACGTAAGCGTCCTCATATTCCACAACAGCCCAGCAAGAACTCTTTTCTTCTAGCCCAGTTTTTGACAAGAGAGAATCTATTGATTCAATTGAATCTCTAGGAACACAAGGAAATGGTTATTAAAGGAAAAAAAAGGAAAAAAAAGGAAAAAAAAGGAAAAAAAAAACCAAAGGAATCCCGGCCAAACGTCTAGCTAAGTCCGTAACTACTTACATCTTAATCTCTTGCCCCACCAAGCCGTCGTAGTGCATAAAGTTTGCCATTAGTGGAGTTATGCTATAACACAAATGGTAGGTCAATAATCTGTCTGAATCAATCCAAAGAAATTGTAAACATTTTCATACCTCACGCACCCCTTCGCAACTGCCCATCCATCATTTCCCGGCTCCGACTGCCAGCCGACAAAAAATTAACCCAGACGCCCTGGTTTAATCATAAGAGAGAGCACAAACCTCCTCAACAGACCGACTCACATCCGCAAAATTTGGAGCCCAAATAAACTTCTTATGCTTCAGGCCCACATGATTAGGCTCGTGTTCCCCCACATCACCTCTAATCTCTGCCTCCCTCTCCCCGGGATCCAATCTATCATCATCATTCTCCGTCTCCTCAAAGGAGCTTCCCAAAACCCAACGATTCTGCAATATGTGAGTGTAAAGGATCTTTGTCTCCGGTTTACCAATCCCCTCCAACAGGGGAACGTTGATAGTATACAAGTCGACTCCGGGAGTCCAGTTTGCGTGAAAGTGCTTTATCAACCGAACGGACATTAGTGACGCGCCACGAATGATAGCAGGGTCGTGGTTCCTGTTGAAGAAGGCGTATGATAGTGCAATGGAGCGCTTTCCGCATATGGCGCCTTCCATTGCACCGCCAACAGTTCCGGAGGAGAGACCGAAAATAGCCGTCGAGTTTCTGCCGTAGTTTGGGCTTGTGTGCTAAAGTCAATCTGAGAAGCCCAAGAAGCATAAACGAGATGGAAAGTAATTGATATACCCGGAAACGACCATATCTATCGGCCCCTTCTCCTTAAAGTAATGATTCAACCCAATCTGCGTGCAACTAGCCGGCGTCCCGTCAATAAGAACCCACTCCTCACCGCCATCGCGACGTGGACGATCGTGGGTTGTTCCATCATCCGTGTGTAGTGTTCCAGGACGAAAGTATGTCGGGATGATCGCCTTTCCGATTAAGTGGGCTTTGCCGATCCAGGAGCGTTGGATGTGCGGGAGAACCACAGACACGGTTATGCCGGATTCTTGGAGCTCGTGAATGAAGGAGTGGATATAGGGGGAGGATTTCTGGGACGGGGGCCCGTCATCGTTTACTACCTAAAAATGTTGGAGCGGATATGCGGTAGTGAGGGATTTAGGGAAGGGACACTTACGAGAACATGCATGTTTGTGGTTATATATATTGTGGAGCGCTTGTAGCAGGTCGCAAGTTGAATTGAGGATTGTTGTTGTTTGTTGAAAAGGTGGCGGTGGGTATTACACCACGATATCGCTTGGGCGGGGTTAGTACAGTACCGTTCATACCAGAGCGCTGCCCCGCGTTGTGCTTAGTACTGTACCCCGCTGGAAAGCTATTCCCGTGACTTGGTGATCAATGCGGAACGCTCCGGGAACTCTTGAGCAGCAACCCAACTAATCCTAGTAATATCCAAAAGCTTTCACCCCAAGATGTCCACACACCAGGCCGAGCAAGATTCAGCTCCGTCAGAAACCCCTGCGATAGAATAACAATGACATATTAACCAACAATTCCCATACGATGCTCCCATAATTCTTCCAAGTCGTCTCCCAAGTAACAGTACAGCATTCACACCCACCCTAGAGCACAATCCCATAGTAGTAGGCACAAGCACCCGTCCCAGGTAAGAAGTACCCGAACAGGAGGGTATGTTCTGTATATTTTACCTTACAAGTACCCGGGGATATGTTTTCGTACCCGACGGGGATAGTTAACCAACGAAATAATACCTGTCTCGCACGAAAACATATTCGTAGGCACTTGTATGTCCCTTTAATCCCTGTTTTCGGGTACTACTTGCTTTAGGAAGATGAGAAAATCACTACCCATCACTCGTCTTAGAATCCCAGATTCCAACACCAACACCATCACCACCACCGTACCACACAAGGCTCTTCTCATCATATCATATTCCAACAAACAAAAGGGAAAACAAAAAAAAACAAATATTCCCAGAACGAAGGGCACTCGGAACGATAATCATGCATATGGTACACCACAAGGAAACGCCACCACGCTCTCAGTTATCGTAAAATAAATCTCGCAAGCCCAACCAAGGATGGTAGCCACCCTTCACTTTGTATCGTACCGTATGTATCCCACCATACCACATGCGCTCTATCCGTCTTGCTAGTACAATACAGCACGATAAATCCCACGGTTGATCTGTCTGACGGCGAAACACACCTGCGTCCCGTTACCCGGCCCCCGTTCGTACCACCCGTTCCTTGCATCGCATGCATCCCGGAAAGAAAAGAGCATCCCTGTCCTGGCTGCTACCTTCGTAGTTTCTATCTATCTATCCAATGACATTGTGATACTTGACCGACAGATCTATTTAATTAATTTTGGTGTGCGCAGCATTTGTTTCCTGCCCGGGCTGAATCCTTATTTCCTCACTTATCCGCACCCTCGCCAGCGCCCGACTAGTGGGATCAGGTTTGGGGACTCGTTCGATTTCTTAACCGATGGGGTGATCATTGACTTCACTTCGAGGACCCTGGGTATCAACACAGAGTAAAATAAGGGTCCGCAAGGCATAAGGGATTTACAAGCTCGAGTGTCACCATGTCACCTCGAGAGTGAGAAGCCAAGCTTCTATCACAGAACTGGGACAAATCGATATACGCTACAACCTACCCTACCTGAAATCATCAGATAGTAAGGGTGGGGAGAGAATGGCTTCGGGAGTCACTTCAGGTACAATAGGGGGGGGGGGGGGGGGGGTGGGGGGAATTTATTTAGTACTACTAGTTTTTTTTTTTTTTTTTTATTTCTCTATAATTAAAGGAGAGCAAAATAGCCAATACAAACCTGTTTTTTTTTTATTTTGTAGAA
>Ga0307513_10004759_pt1 | contig 18030 bp, 14 predicted proteins | sample 15_EM_MG_FD_202174 | JGI IMG/M metagenome (GOLD analysis project Ga0307513, IMG submission 202174) | Populus trichocarpa ectomycorrhiza microbial communities from riparian zone in the Pacific Northwest, United States - 15_EM | ecosystem: Host-associated > Plants > Roots > Unclassified | place... | reverse complement strand
TCCCCCTCGATAGCCTCCCCCTCCCCGTATGCCACTTTGACGCACAGCGCCGACGCCGCCGCTGCCGCCGACGACGACGACAACGACGATGCAACACCAGCACCAACACCCCTTCGCCACAAAACCGCCCTCCGCCCTCTTCGTCTCTCCCCAACTCTACGCCACTGCCCTTTGGAACCACCCGCAACCGCCACAACTCTCGCCGGAAGACGACCAGCTCGACGACGACGAGGACTCGGACATCAGCAGTGATGAGCAAGACAGGACCTACGACGATGTGATCGAAGACGACGATGACGAACCCGTTTCAGCCCACACAAACTTTGCCCCACTTCCCTCGGCCCTCCACACCGCCGTACCCGACGCGACAAGCACAACAGAGGGCACCACGCAGCGCGTAGAGGATCTCTTTGAGGATGTTGCACGCGCCTACGCTGAGATGGTCTGCTGGTTGTGGTTCTCCCATCCCACCGACCATTTCAACCCCACAAACCTCCAACGCCAGCTCCAGCCTACAGACCACTTTGTCGAGTGGCTTAGACGCGTCATCACCATGACCCAGCTCTCCTCAACCGTCGTTATCCTCTCCCTCCATTACCTCACTAAACTCAAGAAACCCCGCAACGCTCCAGGCAGCGACAACACCTATTTGAGCCTCTTTGATAGTGTAAATCCTGCCAGGGGTTCTGAGTATCTCGTCGCCGTGGTAGCTCTTATGCTTGCGAATAAAGTAATGGACGAGTGAGTCTTTTTTGCTTTTTTGGTCCCATCTTGGGGTCTGATCCCTTTGCAGCAACACCTATACCAACAAATCGTGGGCATGGATGTGCGGTGCCAACCTCGAGCAGATCAACGCTGCAGAGCGGGAGTTCCTTGTCGCCACTCGTCACGAGCTCCACGTGGACCAAAACATGCTCAACGCATGGAAATACGTCCTCCTTGGACACATAAAGGCACGCGCTTCTCGAGTTGCAAGCGTCCAAGCTGTCTCCCCCCAACCACAAGCGCGTTCCACCCAGTCGCAGCCTCGTCGACCAATCTTGCGCGCTCGATCCGCGTCCCCAGAGCCAGGTCAATTCACCTTTACTGCGGCTCGTCCCCGTAAGGCGCCAGCCAACCCGCCGGCAAGACGAACTGCTCGTCCCGCTTCGTATCTCGGCCCTCCGCCACCTACTCAGCACTGGCTCCTCTCCGAGGCTCCATCTCGGCCTTCCACGGGTGTCAAGCGTTCGGCTGAGGCCGCCTTTAGCCCCCGTTCGCTAGCTGCTCCCATTCCGCACCCCAATGAGCGCATCCGGCAGGCCACCCAGGGCGTGTCTGCGTCTGCGGTACCGATACCACCTGCTCGTCGTGTTTATGCGCCCGCGGTCTCACGGCGCATACACCAAGCTGCGCCGCGCTCAGTAGCTCCTCACCCGCCGGTTGAATTCCATTTGTCGCAAATGACGTTGAACGCTTCAAATCATGGCACCCCTCTGTATCCGACACCCCCGGCCCCGAGCACACCGGCCCCCGTACCTCAACTGGCAATGCCGCATGTCCCGGCGACGCTGCCCAGTTTGGACTGCCACTCGGCTCCGCCTTTGCAATTTTACCAGCTTGTCCAAGGTGGTCGAATCCTTCGTGCTGCTACACCAGCCGGAGGCCGATCTGCAACGGCGGCTCAGCAACCGCAGCTAGCGGTGCGGATTCCCGTCGAGCATTATCGATGCGTGGCACCCTCAAGGTGTCCCTGCTCTGCTGGACCCAGTCCTAGCCCTATCAAACGATTTGAGGCACTTGGGTGCAAATCGCACACACCCTGGTCGTCCCGGCCGCGGATTGAGCAACCCCTTTCAGCCGGGTCGGACTCGTCGATGCAATTGTACCCGCAGCAGCACATTTCCCAGCACCCTCGGCCATCGTATGCCACACCTTCGCCGCAACCGCACATCACGCTCCCACCTTGTCGCACGCTCCTGCATCCCGTGACGGCCGAATCTCCCATGTCCATGTATACCTCGCCCCAAGCCCAAGTCTACCCATACTCGCAACGGGGCGCGTCTCCAGCTCTGGTAGCTGAGTATGCGCAATTTGCCAATGCAGGCTCGCCAGGTTTCCAGTGGGCGACTGCACCGTCGTCCTCTTCAACCGTCTACCGGGAGCGCCCTAGTAGCGGTATATTCTACTCGCTTTCGTCCCCACTCAGCCATCACCATATGCTATATTCCACTCAATCAGCATATCCCACGCGGACCGTGACGATCACACCTCTGCAGCAGCAGTACGCCCTGGGGCTGCAACTGCAGCTGCAGCAGCAGCAGTCAGCCAGGTCAGCAACCCAGGTGTTCCGCTCGCCTGTGGGTTACTTCTAGGACATCATTCGGCGCGTCCACTGTCTGCTCTGCACACTTATGAAGGAATCATTAATTCTTGGAACTCGTATTCAACTCGAACGACATGCTCGTTGACCACTGTACATTACTCCCCTCCTCCCAAAGGCAACGCCAACGGCCAACGGCTTGCATTGGTAGCACCGCACTAGTCGTATGATATTGACTGCTCTCGTATACATTTTATCCCGGATGATCCGGATCGTTCCCGTTGTTATTATACCTACGCTAGGAGCCCTGTTTGTCGGTTGGGTTTCAACCTTGGTAGTTGATCACGTCTTGTCGTGTTGCCGCCCTCGCGCTCGTCTCGGATTCTATTAGTCTGTTTTTGTGTCTTGATGATTCTTGTTATTCTGGTTCTATCTCCACCGCGGTGCTCTAGGGACGCTGGTTGATCGACTGTCCGTTGTCCATGTGTAGTCGAAACGAAAAGTAACAAGCGGAGAATAGGAAGATTTACATGTGCAATTGTATGTTGTGTAGCGCCATCAGAGTAAGGAGAGAGACTGGTCTGGACTGAACTGAACTGGACTGGACTGGAATGTAAATTCAGAAGCAGCGGCGAGCGGCGGCGAGTAGAGGCAGACTTGGCGCCTGGCGGGTGCGGGTGGTGTGAAAGAATAGGGGCTTCTTCTACTTTGCAGCCCGCCTCATCGGCGAGATTGTCGGAGCCGGTGCGCTGGGCCGCTAGGCGCTCCTGTTTTGGGAGTGATTGGCGACTTGATCCCTTTGTGCATGCGGCGGCCGGCGAATATTCGAGTTCTCCACCGACGGATGGCGGATGGACGATGCAAGATGCAAAGCTAGACGCAGGGGCCTTACAGGGGTTCTACAGGGGTCTTTCAGGGGTCTTTCAAGGGTCTACACGGGTACCCGAAGGCTGGCTGGGGTCGCTCGCTCGGTCGGACCAGGAGCCGAGTTGAAGCGCAAGCGCTAGGTCCAGCCCGTAGCCGTCTCCGAAAATCACACACATACACACGCAACTCCCGCTTGTTTTTTGTGTAAAGCCTGTGGCGCTGCCATGCTGCCATCCATCCAACCATCCAACCATCCTTCCTTCCATCCCTTCCATCCTTCCATTACCAATAATGTCATTGTCATTGTCATTGTCATCTTGTCCTTGTCCTTGTCCTTGTCCTTGTCATTGTCCTTGTCATTGTCCTTGTCATTGTTATTGCCATTATGGCTTTACACGAGCATCCTTCAATCTTTTTACGCGCCCGTCAAACTCGTGACGGCCCCAAGCGACCCAACGGAACCGGTCACACGCAAGACCCTTAATCGGATTGGGTCAGATCGCCGATAGCTCAGATCCGATCTTTTCCGTCCAGAGTTCACAGAGTTCACAGAATTCACAGAGTTCACAGAGTTCACAGAATCCACAGAGTCCAAGTGACAGGGTCAGGAGGGTCAAGGAGAGTGTGTGTATTCATGCGAATCCAAGCCCGTCCGACGGCGTTACGTTAAATAAAATCGCGCTCTGGGGTCTGGCTCTAGGGTCCCTCGGAGGACGTCTCCAGGGTGTTACCTATCCTATCCTCGATCTCCCTTCACACGTTGCCACACGTTGCCAAATCCCTCCTTCGCTGCCGACTCGTTCCTTACCTTGCCGTGCCATCGCTGTATTTCAATTTGAGCCTTGGCCCCTGCCTTCACTCCTGCTTCCGTGTGAAACACCTCAGAGTGGAGGGCCATCGCAGTGGAGCAGCAACGTGCAAAACAACAAGCCAAACGCAAACCTAGAATATGGCCCCATACATTCCCTCGTACCGTTTCGGCGCCGATAGACTATACCTCCACACTTCTCTTTTGCAATTTTTTACCTTGGAGGGCTTAGCCCGGTCGTTACGCGAGGGCTAAACCGGTGTTCCCTCTTCCGTCATTTTAACCTCCTTCAACAGAAGTAGATTTACACGAGGTCTCAACGCCGATCACGACATACATATGTGTAGGTTTCGATAGTGGCAGGGGTGGCAGCGCCATCTGGTCATATGAGTATGAGCTTTCCTTTCATTGAGCCATACCCTGGATCTCTCCGACCTTAATGCCGCCTTATGGTGCGACTAAGCGCCCTTGTATTGATCCCTCTCTCCCGTTGCGGTCGCGGTCACGCTTACCAAATTATACTCTATTCGATGTGCGCTCAGGATACCACCTTCCACTCGCACCACCGCCTCTAAACGTATTTCATTTCCCAATCTCCGGCTTCAGTTCAAAACACGCTCTCTCATTGAGTAAGTGCTTCCTGCTCTATCCATGACCCATTCGATACCGCCCGCCTATTGTCTTCCCTGCACTTTGCGACAGCATGGACAGAAAGGTCAGCCACCGTGCTAACGGACGGCCTGATTACTTACTTATTACCCTCCATCTGCCCTTCAGCTGACAGGACGATCAAGTATCGAGAATCCTATTCACTTCAATGCTCTCGTAATCAACACTGAAAAGGGTGCGGTTGTAGTCTGGCTGGGGTTAAGCCCACTCATAGGGAGGCTGCCCTGTCAGTCTCCATCGCTCAGTCAAAGCTTGAGAACCACGTAAGTTGTAAATTAAAAGGAAGCCTGCCAGCGCACTTATCTTGTACAATGACGTATAAGTGGCCAAATAGGCTCGAGAATCACGGTAGATAGTGGACAGGATCACTTTCATTAATTTATGTAGACGCCAAGAGGAACAAGCGCTGTGAAGCGGCACTCGCGATAGGACCGTCGGAGATCGGAGAACTCGAGGCTCAACTCGAAAGCTTCCCTTGAAAAGGTTGTGACAAAAATTATAATTGGTTCTGGGGTTGACCTGGGGGTGGAGTCGTCTGGCGGCCATCAGGAACGCGGAGGCCGCCTGTTTTAAAGCCGGGAAAAGCGCCGCCAGCAGCGAGAACCAGCTGAGATGGAACAATTGAAACTTTTCCATCGATTGGAGCCGTAGCTAGCAAGAGCCGTCGATGGTCGGCCCAAGAATCCAAGAGGCTGAGCGTTCACCATATGGCAGAATAAGGAACACCGAAACCTATCCACCCCATTTGATTTAGCTATGATTTGATGCTACGTCGCCATGACTGGATCATGTAGACTTTGTATGCGTAATGTTGGCTCCATCATGTTGACAAGGACAAACTCCCCATCTAGAGGAAGAGTTAGTACTGTGCTAATAGTATTGAGCTGGTACAACGTACTGGGCATGTCGTTCTCGCGGGCTCTCAACATAGCATCTTCCAAATTGTCAGTCACGCCGGATTTGACATGGCGTTGTACTAGTCTCTCTCGTGCGACCTCAACGTCTACTTCAAGGAACCACCGTTCATCCAATAGGTGCCCTGCTACCGTCCATGGTTCGACTTGGAGGAAGACATAGAGTCCTTCGATGAGCACGATTCGATGAGAAGAGGTGACTTGTACATCATCCTCAACTGGATCTTTTAGAGCATGAGAGAAAGAAGGCGCGTATATAGGTAAATCAGTGATTGGAACCCGCAACTTGGAAACGAAGTCGAGATATCCCGTCGCGGAAAAGGTCCAATGAGCCCCGCGTCTTGCAAACGCCTCTTGAGGATCTGGGAATGCTACCAACGCCGAACGCAAGAGGTGCCAGCCATCTAGACCGATGTAGATGGCGACCTCCCCGTCACTGCCGTTGGCACCAATCTGGTTCACACGGCGGACCACGAGCTGTGCCAACGAGCTCTTCCCACTCGCTGGGATCCCGCAGAGGCCGATAACGAGGCGTTCACCCGGTGGCACGCTACAAATGCGCCGTCAAAGGTCCGCAGAACGGTGGACTGCAAGCGGAATAAGAACCTCTTCAGTTTGGAGACGAGTCGTTCTGCAAGTTCGTCTACTGTCGACTGCATTCCCGATTGCATTCTCTCCTTTCTTGAGCTCTTACCAGCAGTTGCTACTCTAAGCGCGTGTCGGCCCAAACAGAGCAACTGACGTTTGCACGGCCGAAAGTTTTAGTTTGCTCCTTTCCCTTCACATCCATGCCGGTGTTGCTCTCCGCACTGGACTATATCATAGCTGGTCATGTCGAGCATCCTAGGGAAGGACCTGGCTCGCCTGAATTCTGGTGGAAAATTGGCCTCTCCGCCTTGCTCGTTGTCGCAGGAGGTGTATTCGCAGGGTACGTCACTCATTTAACAAACTGCTATATGAGTGTTATTCACGGTAGGCACCTAGTCTCACACTAGGTCTTATGGGGCTTGATGTGCTTCATCTCCGTGTACTGGCTACATCCTCGGACGACCCTGAGGAAAAAAGGAATGCACAGAAAGGTGATTTAATTACTCAAAGCAGAAGCCCATTGTTTTTGGTGCTTAAGTCACTGACTCGAACAAGTTCTCAACCTGATGCAGAAGGGCCGACACTGGATCCTTGTAGTAAGCTTTGCATATGCCATATATTATAACGACACTCCTTACATTGGGGTCTAGGTTCTCCTTCTCTCCAACGTCGTAATCAATGAATCGCTTCCCATCTTCCTGGATTCAGCTGTGCGTCATTCAATGTCTCATAAATTGTCACCGATACGGATACCCTATAGCTTGGAGGTGGCATTGCAGCCGTTGCCATTGCCACGACTACGATCGGTGAGCCCTTGTTCCAGAATCAACGATCTTCCATCTCTGACGCGCCCCATTTATCAGTTATCTTTGGGTACGCCTTCGAAGAACCCCCATATATCAGTCACTTACCGGTTTGGTACCCGCCCGTACTGTAGAGAGTATGCACATTTCGGTTCAACATTCATGGAAGGAGGCTCACACTGGACTAGGATTATTCCTCAAGCCGTTTGTGCAAGATATGGGCTATTGATCGGTGCCAAGTGCGCACCTTTTGTGCTCGCTCTTATGTACCTCTTCGGTATGTCCATCGCTTTCCTGAAGAGAATTCATTCCTGATTTACCATCAGCGCCAATTGCCTGGCCGATCGCGAAGCTCCTCGACTGGGTACTTGGCGCTCACGATGAGCATACATATAAGGTACGAAATCTCCGAGCAATAAAGTACTGGATCTAAGGAGACGTGCGTGCATAGAAAGCGGAGCTCAGATCTTTCCTTCAATTCCATCGTCAAGGAGAAGAGCCTCTTCGAGACGATGAAATATCCATTCTGAATGGCGTGCTCTCCCTAAATGAAAAGAGCGTGGAACTAATTATGACCCATTTCAAGGTAAGCGCATTCTTGATTGACCCTTCCATTGACTGACTTCTGTGTAGGACGTCGTATCTATCTCTGCTGACACGATCCTGGATCACGAGAGGGTCGACGCCTTGGTTCACAGTGGTTACAGCCGATTTCCTGTACACGCAACTGGTGTACCAACCTCGTTCATTGGCCTGTTGCTCGTGAAAAAGGTAGGTCTCGGGTATATGTGCATTGGCCCATCGATAACCTGAACAACCTTGACCTTAGCTCTTGCGCTACGACCCTCAAGAGAGAAAAATGGTCTCCCAACTCCCTCTATCGGTCCTTCCAGAAGCTTCTCCATCCATCAGCTGTTTCCAAGCCCTCGACTATTTCCAAACTGGCCGTTCTCACCTGTTGCTTATCACAAAGACACCTGGCACATCCTCAACCGAACCGCCTCTTGGGGTAATCACTCTTGAGGGTCACTATCCTGTTGTCTCTCTTTTGTCTTCTCACTGACCTTTCCACATCCAGATATTATTGAAGAGATCATTGGAGAAGAAATTGTTGACGAGACGGACCGCTTCGAGTCAAATACCAGCAAATCTAAAGCGAAGAGGCAAACGACTGCAGCTGTCATGAAAGGGTCAGTCCTGCCATCGCACTCTGATGGACTTTGCTCGCATTGACTCGTATCCAGGATCTTTGAGAACGCCTTACGTAGGAGAACTTCTGACGCAACGAGCCGGATCATCGAGGAAAACCACGAGGTACAATGTAGCCCACCAACGGAAACTCAGCCCTTGCTACCACCCGCAGATGGTAGCAAGCCAGACGTCTACGGTACTACTACCCGCTAGTATTCCTCTGAATGAACGTGACTAGAGTGTTCTGATGTCGAGCAAGTCCCGTTGTCTTGTCCATTAGTCTAAAACGAATTCGGTAGTTTATGGAGTCCCTTTGGTTTCTCGCATCGCATTGAAGGGGTGCTATTCATAGTGATGTCTCCTCCTAGTTAACAAGTGTCTTTAAGCCGAGAACGAACTCGACAGCCGCCTGCACCACAGGGCTCGGTGGACCATCAGTCTCCCCCTCTCCTGATTCCATCGCGGACTTTACTACGGCTTCAACCTTCTCAATAATTCCCTCTCTTTCTAATGCTTGCAGCAGAACTGGACCACCTTTCGCGAAGCCCAGTTGAACCAGATTTCGGAGGCAAACAATACCTCTGTGAGCCAGTGCAAGGTCAGGCAGACTCGACGGTGTGCCATCCGCTTTCCCTTTCCCTTTTCCTACGCTACTTTCACTCTCTTCGACTTCTTCATCTCCAACCAGTAGTCGACCAAGTATTGCAATTGCGTTCCCCTTTTTTCTTTCCACACCCACAATAACGCCACAGATCGCATCATCAGATGTGAGCATTGCAAGCGCACCACTAGCCGCCCGACGAGTGGGGAGGTCTTCAACATCTGACAGGGCAAGTAAAATACGGAGCCGATTTTCAGCTGCGCCCTTTGTTGTCCTTCGCCTCGGCTTCGGTGGGGTTACTACGATGCCGGGTGTTGTTGGTGGAGGAGTGGATGGAGGGGAGGCTGGTGAACTCGCTGGATGCGGGATGAAACGCTCGAAACCTTCTTCACAAACCACAAGATTGCAAACAAGCTCCGTAGCAGCACGTCTCAGTAGCGGGTGATCAGCAAGTAGGAGCATGTCGAGGGCAGGGAACAGCTTGGGCGTTGCGGCAATGCGAGCAGCGCTGGCGGCTCCAGTCGACGCGATATTTGTTAATGCCATAAGACTCTCAAACCGCTGCAAATTGTTTGGCCCAGGGGTTAGGGATGATGACCGCTCTAAAGGTGACGAAGAAGTAAATAGGACAGAGATCAATGGCCCGATTGCGTCGTAGACAGCACCAGGATCAGGACCAAAGACTTGAACTGGGGAAGACGTTATGGTGAGCTTCGATAGCGCCTGTATAGGCGCATAGTTTGAGGTCGACTCTGCACCTGATTTGCTAGACGAAATGATTATGTGCATCAATGCTTTTGTCCCGCCATGTTGAAGGACTGCTCCTCGATTCGTCTGGTCTTCGACAACAGCTAAGTATATCCTTCCTGTAACTGTACGAGTGGTTGCACTCTCTGATCGTGCCAACCCCGAGAGAACTGGAAGGATACCGGCTTTGAGTAGACCGTCGATTCGTTTCCTAACCGCTTCATCAGAGTCTCGTGGATCCTCCTTGTGCTCCTCCAATCTTAATTTTGATTCTTTTGTCAACGGAGTTTTGGTCATTCTTTTCAGACGAGCCACCTGCTCTTCTTCCCCGCTCAGCTTGGGGTGGTACGCACACAAGTTGTGAATTATGACTGCAATTCCGTAATGGAGCCCGATGCTAAGCCGTGGGTCGAGTTTTGGTTGGAGGTTCTTCTTATTTGAGGGGGTTATTGCGAGTCCGATAGCGATAAGGCGCTTCACCAGTTGGTCATCCTCAAAAATCGTCTCTTTGATGGATGGCTCTGTACTCAGATATGCGAGTCCCTCGACGGCATCAACAGTAGCTGGCGACTCAAAATCTAGCTGGGATAACTCATCGAGAACGACGCCTCCCATGAGGCGAACCAGGGCCTTCTCATCTTCTCCGGTGTCCCCATCCTCTCCACCCAGCTTGGTGTGGTCCAGAGCCTCTGTGTCTTGGAGTCCACCCTTCGCCAGCTTGGTTAGCGCCAATGCTGAGGTGGATTTTAAAGGTAAATCGCTCAAGCTGATATTTCTCCGCAGCCATTTGATACATCGAGTATCTTGGGCATTTTTGAGAAGCGATCGCGATGTGCTGTGGCCCGCTGCTTGGGATAGCAATGCAGCCATTGCTCGCGCGACTCGAAGATCCGTCCCTTGCGCTCCAGGTGACCCCTTAGCGGGGAATACATCTAGTGCATCTAGAATAGAATCGATCGTGCCATCTCTTTGCAAGATGGCAATCGCGGAGACCGGATCGATCTGAAAGAGTGCAACCAGGAAGGCAAAACTGGACAGAACGGGTTCGATTGACGTCCCTTGTAGAGCGTCATCCAACGCAGGAGTGAATGCAGACACAAGCGCTTGGGTGGACGTGTTTCGTTGCTGCTCTGACGGTGGTTCTCCACTTCTCGAGGGAGCACGAACAGCGGAGATGATGGTGGACAGGGAAAGGTATGCAGAAGACCGTAGATCGCCCTCTTGTCTTGGAAGATCACTCCTGAATATCCCGAATAATTGCAACACATGCTCATTTGGCAATGTTCGGATCTTGCCTATCCCCGCACTAGGATCATGATGTATTTCATTCAATACTGTGCCAAGCTCAGTAATGGAGAGTTGTGTGATGTTTTGGGCCATTTTGGGGGACGACGACGACCAGGCAAGGTGTCTGGTGCGGTCATAGTTGAAAGCAAGCAAAGCCAAACAGCGAGTCCGTATATCAGCCGGTAAAGATTCAGTAGTTTTTCATAGGTACAATCTAACAACGCGCCTATCCATACTCGAGTGCCATGGCACTGGTGCAAATAAAAGGCGCGACATCAACGAGTGGAGATATACCGACGTTCAAAGTAATGCACTAGAAATTGTCACATATAAATATCAAAAACGGTCACGTTGATCTCAAATTTCAAAACCTGCAAATCAGCCCAAATAAGGGTTGTATGCGCTGAGATGGGTTGTTCAAAGCACTCTATTGCGCGGTCTGGTTTCGACCAAAGGTACCCTCTAGAAGTCGGTATCGAAAACGTTCCGCGAATCGGCTCTTCTTTAACTCAATGTTCCCTAGCAAGCCGAGCGCGATTCGGGGTGGTTCTCCAAGTTCGCCGGTCCGGTGTTCTAGGGACTTGCATGGCAACAGGAATTACGCTGTAAGAATCATTAGAACCCCCTGGTCAATCCGCGCATAGACGCCCGGCTACCTCTGCATGACCGTCCTGGCGAAAAGTCCATGCTATTGTAGACCGAACAACATTTGCATAGCATTTCACTCCAAGACCTGTGTGTCCCGTCTTGTTTCCCTGACCACTTTTGAGCGAAAACGCTATGCAGTTTTTTGTGGACCAGCCAAGGATCGTCGAATGTTCGGCCATACGAAATCCCTTGTTGGACTTGTAGCTAGAGTATCAGCTTATACACATCACGCGGGGTCATTGAGAAGAGCAGCTACCGCCTATCCCTTGTGAGCATGCGGATTAGAGCGGAAACAGGAGAGAGTGCATCCGCAAGAAGCAGGTAGTCAAATCAGGAGAAGCTAAGGACGTCTCAGATGTCTTCGTTGCAGAAAACCGGCCAATAATGTTGGATAATCAGGTGGGTAAGCTTGAACACCTCTCCAAAGAATGAGCGGAGACTATACTGTATTCGGCTATGGTTCCCTCATCTGGAAGGTCCGCTACATGTGTTATACCTCACCAAGCCCGGTATTCCTCAATGGTTTTCCATTTGCAGCCCCCGCCGCATGTCATTCGCAAGCGTCTGCCCGTTCAATCGACCTGTTCACCCGTCATGGCCTGATAGATATGCATAGAACCTGGATTTCTTAAACGCTATGTTCGCCGATTTGCGCAGAGGTCCGTCCTCGTCCTCGTTTCGTTATTTGTTAGCATAACAACCGCTTCTGGAGCTCGTTGGACCATCGCGGTACCCCCGAGGTGGGGGTTTCTCTCATGAAAGTATTGAGGTTCAGACGATGATCGACTAAGTCCAGGCTCCCGGCCGAGTCGTCACGTTGATACATGTGGAGGAGTGGGCGAATTTCAATCAGGTTGAGTATTGCGAAACCTCAGCACAGTCTTATTCTTACGTTTGTCCCAGTCAGATGCATTCCCAGAGGACGATATCGTATGGGGTGAGGCGTCAGGCCTTCCAGAGGAATCAAGGGTCTCTGACATTGAGCTTCCGAAGGGGTTGCATATACGATCGACCCCAATTATGCCAAATATGTGAAGGAATATCTTGGTCAGTTGCATCAACTGGCTCTCTGGACGGCCCAGATTATGACCTCTCAGAACAGATCATCGAGAGAAGGTAATGGGATGGCTCTGGAAAAGGTGGTATTGGGCCTGAATTTAACACTTCGGTCTTGAGGATGGTTACACGGAACATAGAGTGAACGTTTATTGGGTCGTTGACGGACGTGAAGAAGTGGTCGTACCTCAAGTGAGTAAACCTCCTTCGCTATCAGCCAAGCAACGCTGAGTGCTTCCAATATAGGCTACGGTGAGGTTCATCTACTACGAGAGGTGCCCAAGCTCATAAGACAAGGTGTATGTCGGGAAAGCGGACAATCCGTCTTTTAGTATGAACAAAAGTAACCCCCTAAGATGACTGTTAGCTTACCATCGGTGTGTAGTCGGCTCGGAGCCCCTTGACATCCTCAGCCGCCGAATTTTTGAGAGCTACGGGCCTTCAGGGGCGAACAAGGTATTGGATGTGCTAGTTTGGCTTTGCGTTCCGTAACCAAGCAGACTAACGGTCTGCTTCAGGACTACCTCTATCAGTTAGTGAAAGCGGTGAAAGAGCTCTCAGCCGCCAGCCATGACTCCCATCTCGAGGCGTTAGATGTACCAGATTCCTCTAAGCGAGAGTAACAGGAACAATAGCTGACATTACGAACAGAGACTGGTGAAGGGCTTGGATGCCGCCCACGGTGCGGCCTGTGAGGGCAACTGCGACGTGTAAATTCGGAGGGAAACGCAGTCTCCAGGGAAAGAAGAGTTGGACACGGCTGACAGTAATTCGGAGGGTACTTCCTGTACCATTGCGAATGAGGCGCCTACAGCCGGTCAGGAGGTCCGAGTTGGCCATAAGGACTGGATGTATTGGACTGCAATTGATATGATTCACATGATAGACGTGGGACTGATGGCGCTTCAATTTCTGGTTGTGAACGACACTAGGGTAGTGCTTGATAGTGTGATTGTCAATTAGGGAGTGTAGCATGCAGCCTGCAGCCTGCAAGCGTGCACAAAGAAAGCTGTGGCTAAATGTGGCTGGGCTTGTCATTCTTTGTGTGCCTTTGTCTATTTCCACCTGCTATCAGCCGATCCGTTTCAACCGCCCCACACAACGCATGACACCGGACTGATCTCGTACGACGACGACAAAATAATGGTGCAGGTTCCTCCCTTTCCTTCTCCTCCTCCACTACCAACCTACACGCTCTCCTCGTCGCCCTCGACAGTGCCCGTCCCCCCTCCCACAACGGTCAGGCACCACCACTCCTCTCTGCCCACGACCGCCACCGCTTCCGATGGCCACCAGCGTGCACTCCTCAACGTCCACCGTCGTCCTCACCCCCTCGTCGCCTTCGTACCCCTCGTCGCCGTCTCATCGCGTTCACTTTGATCAGACCTGTGTCCTCATTCCCGAAGCGACAGAGCCGCCAGCCATCCGTCTCACCGCGAAGACATATGCTATCCCCACCTGGGCACGCCTAGGTCGTCCTTCGTCTTTCCACGAACCCCCTACAATCACTGTCAAGCTACCAAGGTTCGTCCTATTCTCCGGCGGTAAAGCTCCGCTCATGATCGAACCCAGTCTGGGCAAGTCCAAACACAGGCACAACCACTGTCCACAGCGTCTCCCTCTTCACCCATGTCTCAGACATTCCCAATCCTCTTCATCAGACAGTGCGCGAGACGCGCTTTGCAACCCTGACAATGTCAGCCCTCCAATCTCGCCCAAGCGAACCAACCAGCGTTCAACCACCTTCGATAGCCACCCCTCCACACCTGTGCAGACAGTTCCTCTTCGTGATTGTTGCCGGGCATGTCTTGCTTCGGTCGAGATGGCTCTCCAGGCAGACTACGCAGAACATTTCACAAAAGCAGCTGCACGCCGCCGCCGCATGTCTGAAACAGACCTCCCCTCTGCCGTACCACGTCCTTTACTACTACACAAAGTCAAAGTCGACGAAGCAGAGTACCCTCGTTCCTCCGCCGGTCCACCAGCCATTCAGGCGTGCAATAATCGGCCCACAAAGGGCAAGCTCCTCGAGAAACCGGCGAGCCTCGTATCTCCACCAACGGCCATCGAGGAGGACGAAAATCTTCTTTTTCCTCTTCCAAGCCCGCGAAGGTCCCCCTTCAACGGATCTCCTTCGAGTCGTTCGCCAGCGAATGGAACACCATCTGTGTCTTCCTCACCCAATCTAAGGCCTGTCAACGCCCCCCGACCACCCTCCCCACATGCGTTGTCCAAAGCATTGAGCGAAACTGCTGCTCGCCAGCAGGAGAGCAAGACGCCATCCCACTGTCCTTCAACCAAGGGGAAAACTACCGAAATTCGACAGTCACGATCTGAACTCAGCGGAAAGGCCCTCTTGCAAATGTATCCTGATGTCGATGCGCTGCCCGCTCATCTGCAGCCCCACCATAGCAGTCGAAGGAGCGCTTCAGAGAGCTCGAGTCAGTCCCCCACTCGTCGCCGACACCCGGGATTCAATAATATTATCCGATCCACGGAAAATGCCATCCTTGGGCTGGGGACCACGAGGTGGTGAATCCCCCATATGATTTGGACCACAGCTTTATGGACCACCTGCGTTCTGCAGGCCATATCATCCTCGCATATGTCTACCACTCTATAATCACAGTGACTCTGCTCGTATTCCCTTTTGTTGGAATGTTGTTTACAAACTATTTTCTCGACTGATTGCTTGTACCACTATTAGTCTCGGGTCTTCTTTTATTTCGTTCTAGGGACTCTCGGTTGCTCTCATATTTCGTGGATGATGCACCTGGACCGGTCATACTTACACGATTATTTTGGCGCGATGAATCCAGTTTGGTTTGCGTCTGGCTGCACTTCCATTCGTCATGTGGGAACGCTCGATTCAATCGTCGTACCGCCCTTGTCGACCCGCACTGAATCGACTGCTTAGCTCTTTCGCGTCTTTGATGTAATTTGCACGTGAGCTACTGTCCATGACTCTCCCTGCCGCGAGGTCGCGTTCGCGGTCCCATATCACGTCGTCTTTTGGATCTTTCTTTGTCGTTGCAGCTGATGCTTGATGCGAGTCCAGTAGCGTCTGGGGACGGGCCATTTCCTAAAGGCCAAGTCAGTATAAAATTAAGGTCGAAGGAGTCCAAGGGAGGGGAAACCGAACATACATTATGCTTCTTCACCTGCTCGCGTATCTCCATATCTCTTCTTGCTCTCTTGGAGCCAAGGCCGTCATCACTGGGACCTACATCTGCCGTGGCGCGCTTGCGCTTACCGCTCAGCTCCTCCGCTAAGCGCTGCTGCCTCTCAGCGGGCGTCTCGGTCCACAATGTCGTGTCCTTAGATACCTCCTCTCGACCGGTTGCTCGGGAAAACTGTCGAGCGCGGATCTTGGTTGTATCAATTGAGGAGAGCAAGTCCGAGGCGCTCGGTGGGGCAAGCATCCATTCTTCCCGTTTAAGGGAAGCAGGTTTTTTGGCTTCCTACAATGCAAGAAGGGTGATTGGTCGAGAGGAAGCAGGAGAAGCAGGAGAAGCGAGAACACTTTTGAGGAAAAGGTTGCCGAGGGGAATCTTAGATACATTACCTCTGCTAATTCCTTTCTTCTTTGTTCACGTTCCTTGAATTCCCGAATTGCATCTTCGTTGCTTGTGGTGGATGGACCAGACCTTGGTGGCGGAGGGCCAAAGTCGTCGTCTGAATCCGAATCTTCCTGGACAGTCGGTGCGGAAGGTTTCAAAGGGGCAGTCTTAGGGAGTGTTACGGGTGAGGGGGACCGCCTTGTGGGTTGCTGGGCGTGCTGGGATTTCTTCTTTGCTGCCAAATGGGGAGGCAAACCCGGTCCATATGCGTCACAGTCATCGCCATCATTAGGACCATTAGGATCGTGTGGGGGAAGTTGAGGGCCAGGGCCATAAGAATACGACATGATGAGAATGAGATGAGGAGCGAAGACGCGTCCCAGCCTCCTTGGAAGCCCTCCGCTCTCCGCTCTCCTCACTCTCCCCACTCTCCCCACTCTGCAGCTGACGACGACGACGACGACGATGATTGAAGTGACGATTGGAGGCTGCGAGTCGAGCTATTTTGCTGGCGAACAAATCGAACTCACCGTCACATTTTCCAACACCAATACCCTTCCCTCGTCGTCTAACTCATTGTCAAGTCCGAATCCGCCGCGGAGTGCAGCGAGCCACCGCAGAGGGACTCATTCAACATCGTCTGCCCCTCTTCCACGTCCTCCTACGTCTCCAGGCGTCCACCAAGCCTTCCACACACCCACCCGACCCTCCCTTTCAGCCTCCGACCCTCAGCGCACAAGACGCGGTCACATCGGTTTCCCATCGCCACCCTTACACTCCCATCGTCCTGTACAACCAGATACGCCTTTTAATGCTCCCGTCTCACAGCGGCTGTCCAGCAGCCGTTCCCTTAGCGTCAGTCTATCGCCGTCCCAGCTACAGCTAGAGGATCCATCGGGCAATAGCTGTGCTCCCTCTCCCTCTCCTTCGACTCCGGGTGCGTGTGCGTACGTTCGTCCCGCTTCCGCCCACTGAATGCCCGCTGACGCTGACGCTGAAATGTCAGTCGCGCCGCGCAGTCCGTCTCTTCTCCAAACACCAGCTAGACGGCGTGTGATATCATCAGAAATGGCTCTACCTGCCGGCCACCCGCATGCCCGCAAGCAGTCGCTCCAGTTCAATCCCTCACAGACCCCCTTGTCTACGAGCGAATCGCTTTCATTGGCCCCAGTCACAGGTATCCATTCACCCCCCGTACCTCTAACTCCGTTGGCGCCTTCCCCTCTCTCGCAGTCGATGGTATACAGTCAATCCACCTCGACACCTCCTACACCCCCCAGCCCTTTCCAAACATCGGGGCAGCAATCACCATCCACTTCAGCACCGCCACCCAAACTGGGTCTTGGAATAGAGCTCTCGCCCCCCCCGAGACCCTCCGTCAGTCGCAGGCCGAGTGGGGAACCGCGAACACCTTCCAAATTCAATCCGCCCGGCTACGAGACTCTCCTATGGGCATATGTACAGCTTTCTGGCGCGGTGGAACTCGATCCCGCTTTCTCCCGCCCCGAAGCCATAAGACAACTCGCTGCCAAACTCGCAAAGCGACCAGTGGGGGGCGGAAGCCTGGATTTGAAGGAATCGCTGTCTAATCCCACTGCTTCGTCACCTCTGAGTGGGTTGGGTGCATTGTTGGGTTTTGGTTCTCCCTCTATAGGGTCTCCAGCTTCCGGCACTCCCAGTCGCAACGGTTTCTTGTCGAGCATGTTTTCACCCCGACCGACACCCCTAAGATCAGATGGTGCATCAGGCAGTGCCGCCCCTTCCGGTAGTTTGACGACCTTTGAGCCGCCGCAGTCCCTCCTCGCAGTTGACTTGGCGTTGGCACCTGGAGAGAGCAAATCCTGTAAGACCTTCAATCATATGGAGAACGCCGTTGACCGGTCGTTGCCAGTTCAATATCGTGTGACCCTGCCTCCCGAACTGCCTCCCACCTTTCGTGGTCGAGCGCTGCGGTTCTCGTATCAATTCATCGTAGGGACTTGCCGGGGT
>Ga0307513_10004758_pt1 | contig 18031 bp, 15 predicted proteins | sample 15_EM_MG_FD_202174 | JGI IMG/M metagenome (GOLD analysis project Ga0307513, IMG submission 202174) | Populus trichocarpa ectomycorrhiza microbial communities from riparian zone in the Pacific Northwest, United States - 15_EM | ecosystem: Host-associated > Plants > Roots > Unclassified | place... | reverse complement strand
CCCCCGCCCCTACGCGCCCCGTCGAAGCTTAGCCTTGTCATAATTAAGTGCCATTTCGACCGTGCAGAGATCTACCACGGGTAACAACCTAAACCTCATATGTACTACCGGGATGCTTAGTTTACTTGTCACCGTGCGGAAAGATCTGCCCCGTGGTTAGTTCAAGTTTGGGAATGGGAGACTAGCGCCTAGCTAGTTTATGGCTTACACATTTCTTTGCGACGCTTACGATGTTACTCTCGCACGGAGGTTGGGGATTCATACTCGGTGGAATGGATGGATGGATGAATGAATAGGGGGTTAGGCGAGGATGAGAAGGAGGAGGAAGGTACTTTTGTCTGCTGGTTATTTATTGGGGGGGAATCCCCCGGGATAGGAGTTTTCTGTTCGGGCTGTTGGCTGGGAGCTTTGGTGTTTGCTTGCTGCTTTGATTGATGTCAGGTGTGGCTGGAACAAGTACTAGTATTACAACAAACTTATCCTGACGAGAGCAGTGCAAGAGCCAACACCTCCAATAACGTCTATCATACAAGAATTGTGGCTTCCTCGCAGCCTCGCTCTGGATATTGGATTTGGATTCGAGGCCCTAACCTAGAAGCATGTCCCCCCCTCTCTCATTGGGCGCTTATTGGCCGAGTACCAAGAATTCATTCTCGATGCAACATACTACGGACTGCGCTCTATTTATTTATTTATTTACCTAGCTCGCCGAAAGGCCCTGGTGAATGTGCAGGCAGGGCTAATGCAGATGGGGGGGAGGGGATTGGGAGGCTGTTGACTCGGGACGTGTGGGACGTAAGGGGTGTGGGGAGGCAGGAAATGGAAAATTGAAAAACTCTACCCGGACATCCATCATTTCGGTATCTTTTCCATCCCACTTCTCGCTGAGGGCCAGGACGTCACGGATTATTCAGCTGAAGGAATTCTCTAGACCAGGCCAAAATACCTTTCTCGGCAGAAATTAATCCACTTGGGTCTCTTTTTCTTTGTTGAAAAGTAACGTTCCCGCTACCTTAACCCTCCTTGTCAAGCATGACAGAAGCCAGAATTAAGTCACACCTTTCCTTCAACATCAAATATTCGACATTTGGTACTGCGTGAAGGGCACAGGTCTCGTCCATTCCGAAGGGGGAAAAGAGAATGGGCAATGAGCTAGGGGGGGAACGCCTGGATTGAAACCATGACCAGAATATTTCGTTCGGAACCCCACCCCCCCCTTTTTTCCCCTCCCAAGCCCCTCACTAGGAAGAGAGAGAGCAGGGGGATTACAAGTGAGCTGGAGCCAGACAACATGCCAATCAATCCCTCGGAGGGTGTCAGAAATAATTAAATGACAAGGATCACTTTCATAGGATAGATTTTCGGATCCAAGACCAGCTCGATCCCTATGACGGTACTCAAGTAGCCTCTATATTGATATAGTCTTCTACTACTCGAGTACTTGAGTGCCAAGGATGCCTTAGTCTTAGAGAGTGTGGCGAACAGTTTGCCAGGCGAAATTACCTGCCAGAGACGGCAGTCCTTGCGATGAAAATAATTTTCTGCAGAATTATAGTGCTTAATAGCCAATCACACTATCGCCAGAATACTTTCCCCAGGCAAGAAGAATCTGGAAACAGGGATTGAGAAGTTGTCTGGGCACTCAGATATGCACTGATCTTCTGCAATATAACTAACATATTGTGAATTCCTGTTTTCGGATGCTTCTTTTTCCTGGGACAAGTTTACCCATAATAACCATGCTCCAAATCAGCAATACCAGAACATGCGCGGGGCGCCTTGTGATATGACCTACCTAAACCCGAAACCCCCAGTTCTGGATTCCGGAGACGAGAAAGTTTCCCGGGCCGAAAGGGGGCGCACGACTCTTTATCTGGGATTTAAGCGACAGGAAGGCACATTAGCCTTAAGCCTTACATTATTACAGGTTTCGTTAAATCAGCACAACGTTTACCTCCGCTTACTCTGGGTGCTTAGTACCTACGGAGAACCCGGACTCCGAATGCACGAAGGCACTAATTTACTGGCTCCGTTCTGCCCCTATCATCATCATCGCGGTGGGTATGGGTTGCCTACAGCTGAGCCCAAGGTTGACATTGCTAAATTTACCTTGATCCAGCAGTAATACTGGCATCCCGGGGATCCGGAGAAGAAATAAGCATCATTAGAATATCAGATCGAGTTGCCATAGTGCCAGGGCCCCAAAGATTGGAAACGTGGGAGCTAGGCCGGCGGGCGACCTCAGCTTAACACACGGTAAAATCGCAAGCGCGCGCTCTCGTGACGCTTGTCTTACGATTTTCGCCAAATACGACTCTTACGGCATCCGGCCGCCGTTGACAAGCCGAACCCAAACTAATTTCCTGTCCTTTTTATGACCAGCCATAACAGCATGAGCTCTTTGAAGGTCGTCGGCACAGCCGCTAATTATTCAGGATCCTTGTCCCGTCACTTGTCACTTACGGTACTCGAGCACCGGCAGGTATTCAGTCCATCATCTCAGACGGTCAGACGATACTAGGGGGGACCACCAAAAACCAGAGGCCATAACGCTTGTCTCTGTAAAGAATTGTATTGGATCAGCAGAAATAATTTTCACTAACCCCCGGGTATCTACTTATGCCGCCTGTGGCGGTGCCCGAATTTAGGATATGGCTATCGGCGTTTGTGCTACAGCAAAGCCTGACTGATGGGATCTTGAATTTGAGCTTGGTTGATACTGGCTATCTAGGATCTAGAGACCTCTGAGACGAATCACCGGAGTCGGAGTGTTAGTTTTCCGTGGCCAACACAGGGCCACAGCGCCACATTGTCGATATCTGCACTTTTGAGGGGATCGCGAAAGAGCTTCGATGAAGGCGTCAGTGTCATACTCACTTAAACGCGACGCCCCAACTCGAGCCCGATAGACTACCTGATCATCGGAGAATCTCGATGGCATTGAATGATCCTCACGAGTGAATACTCCAGCACTGATAGCCCGATACCGTATGCATATTGCTTTTTTCCAGCTAAATTTTTGGAGGACGAAGTAAGGTGGTGTATTGGACATTCGTGGAGCATCGCCAATTCACAGGCCCAAGAACGGACCACAGCGGTTCCCCGGGTTCCTAATTGGCTCAATGGGAAAAAGCAACCTCGATGCTCCACGCTTTTTTATATTCTCTATTCGGACATGTCAGAAACGGTTTGGGAAGGAATTTTGCCGGTCTCGATAGCGTTTAGGGAAAGACATGTTACAGTATCAGACTCTCGAAACGAACTGCTTCCTGTCGTCAGCCTTTAACGGGGACTAGTCCGGACCCCATGAAAGACGTTTTCCGTCTTCAAGTAGCACCAACGTTTTTCCGAGCCGCTGCTAAAGCTTGGCTTCCCTTTTGCTGCATCCTGCTTACGAATATGCATGCACCACACATCTGCCTTCGTCTTAATTCCAGAGAGCCGCATAATGGGGTGCAGTATCTCGAGTAAGATGGGGTTCTATTATCCTGGCGACCAAGTACCGCAGCATCGAAGCATCACAGCTCCGGCTAATAATTATTGATGAAAAAAATGAGGGTTCGCAGAAGAAACTTCTACAGGCCACTCCTATGCATAAGCTGCCGCTCCATTTGGCGGCGCGTCGCTCTCTTCCAGACGAGACAAACGGGATCTCACCTGCTCAACAGGGAACCAAGACCCTGTTGAGCGGGCTATTACTTGATAAAGACATTTTAGGCGATATGTTATGGCCACGAGAATTGATTCAACTGCTCCAGTATTCCCGTCGCGCGGTAGAAAGTCATTGGATATCCTACACACAGCATTCATACGCCCTGCGAATCTCCAATGACGAGCATTGCGGTGATGCAAAGAAACCCGTCTGCTGTCGGGCCGGTACATCGGCGACTCCGAAGGAGTCACTTTGATCACGAGAAAGCAAAAGTGCTATCATACACTTGGGCGGCTCTCGAGTGTCACTGGATACCGGTTCTCCATATGGAAATCAGATCGGCAGGAATAGCTAAGGGATTAAAAAGTCTTTCTTGCCGCGGTCGAAGTCTGGCCAATGAATACCCGTACTCTACCCTTTCTCCAACTCTGGCCGGTAGCAACGGCCTATCTGCACTATTAAGACGACCAAGGAAGCGGGGAGGACAGGGGGGGACAGGGATGAGGCCGGGGAAAGGCACCAGAAATGGACCAACGACCAAACATTTGGGAGATACTTTTGTTCAATAATTCTTCCAACTCTAAATGCTGGCATGCCCTCCCTTTCCGACTTTCTGAACCCCCTCCCGCATATAATAGGACGGGTGCTGCATTTGAAAACACTCTGGATCGAGATGATCAACTTGGAGTTGAAAGATGCGGGTGGTTTATTCAGCCTCATATTATTATCTTACTCGTGGGACATCGTGAGGAATAAGCACAGAGGGCGGGAAACAAGAGTCCAAAATTTCCAAGAAACATATTGCTTCGCTTGTACCGGCACTTTCAAGGCCCGCGCTCTGTTCATTTGCTATCCTCCGTAAATAGCTGGGAAACTTTTTTTTGTGTCTTGATATGGCATTATTTTCTTTTTCTTTTTTCCTTTCATCGGTCTTCTTTTTTTTTTTTTTTGGTTACGACTGTCTCTACTGGCCAAGAGATCACCTCAGCTTTCACTCCGGCCAATCAGATGTAGCCCGTAAGCCCATTCATTGAGCGGGGGTTGAAGGGGAAGAGAAGAAACACCAGGGGAAGAGGATACCGGTATTAGAGGTCCAGAGAGCAAGCAATACTGGTACACTCTTGCTGTTACTAGTACTTGTACGGGGCACTTTTTCTTTTTTTCCCTCCTGCTCCTCTGTTCTGTATTCGTTCGCCAAAACCTCTACAGTGTCACCAGCGCCCACATTCAGTCCTCCACCGTGGCATATGCTACCGGCACATCCTCCTCGCAGCAGAAAATAACCTCCATAACCTACGACTGGTACCGAAGGCTTTCTTTTTTCTCTCGTGCTTGCTTCGCTTTGCTCGCTGGGTGCTGCCACTTGACATATTCGCTTATCATTGGAGGTATCGTTGTCTCTAACTTCAGGAACACACACCCAGGCCTGTGCTACAAGTAGCAAAGTGCGGTCCTTGGTCCGCGCCATAAAGATCGAGCTCCGCCCCACGGAAAGCCTCTCAGCACGATACTCTTCCCGCAGTCTACATACACACCCATATTTGCCTTATCGTGTCATCGGCACTGATATAGTCAGGCCTTCATTTCCTCAACTCTTCCTGGCTCGCCTTTTTTTTCCCTTGACCCGGTTCCACGACCTTATAATCCAGCCCTATCGTCTTACCCGAGCCTCATTCTTAAATCCTCCTCATCCTCCCCCAACTTTTGTGAACCCTTCACACTTCCTGAGCTAGTATCGGGGTCTTCGGCTTTAGGAAGAAATATTTGGAACGGCTTGGGCGCTCACATTCTTTATTTAATCACTTTCATATCTCTCAAAGATGGCTTCATATCAGCCAACCTTCTACGCACAACCCCAAGCAATCTACCAACCAACCCCTACATCCTCACACCAGGCTGACGAGTTTTCATCTCTGGTTAGCACTGCCCTGTCGTCGCCCCTCAAGATGCCGGTCTAACCGTTTCATAGTCGTTCCCGAGCTACCCTACATTCGACTTTTTCGAACCGCAAAGTCATCACAACATTACGCCATCGCTAAGAGGTCATACTCCTATCGACCCAGAGGCACACAGAAATGGGAGGAGCAGCAGTGAAGAAAAGGAGTTGACGCCGGGACAGCGGGTAAGCCAGACCGCTGATGACTCCAATGCTTCAATGGATGGTACCCTGACAGCAACACAGAGACGGAAAGAACAGAATCGAGCAGCGTAAGGACCACCATGGGTGGGAGTGACATGGCTTGATGCCACTTGCCCCTTCCTTTTCCCCTCTGCAACCAAGACTAAAATTCGAGTTTTATAGGCAACGTGCATTTAGGGAGCGCAAGGAACGACATGTCAAGGAACTGGAACACCGACTCAAAACATTGGAGCAGCATGCATCGGAAACGGCGTCACAGAACGAGATACTGAAGCAGGAGCTTCAAAAGACCAAACTTGAGAATAGACTTCTGCAAGAGAACAACCTGCGAGGCAACTCGCCGCCGGCAATGACCGAAGTGGCAAACATGAACTTCAAGCCAACAGACCACCACAGCATCGTCAATCCCCCTCCGGCATTCACATCTCCGATATTCGGGGAGCACCCAAACAGAGGCCCCCTGCATAGGATTTCGACAAGCCCGAAAACAGGTGAGCGACTCTTGGGCGCGGGGGCCGCGTGGGACTTGATCGTCTGCCATCCATTGTATGAGCAAGGTCTTGTAGACATCGGTGACATCTCCGACAGGTTGAAGGGGCTCGCCCGGTGTGATGGGCAGGGACCAGTCTTTGAGGAAAGCGTCATCCTCGAGGCCATTAACGCCTCGTCAGGCAGCGGTCGGGATGAGCTGCTTATGGAACCTTCACCACCTGGGATGTCATACTAATTAATAAATTTGGGACGATTTCCTTTTTTTTTTCCCCCATTCATTCCTTTCCCCCCTTGTGGTTTTCTCGGTCTCTTTCTTTCTGATTCTATCCTATTCTATTTTCCCCCTGCCTTTTGCCTATTATTATTTTTCATATTCCTCCCTCTCCTTCCTTGCCGTTCGAACTTGAACCTGGAACAAAAGCTTTTTTCTTTCTTTTCCTTCCACCACCACCATTCTATTCTATTCTATTCCGTTGTTTTTTTGCGGGGAATTCTGGGGAAGAGGCGCATTCGGGGCACATGGCGAAACTGGCGTGAAGGTACCGGTATGGGATGGGATGGGATGGGATGGGAAGGGAAGGAAGGAAGGAAGGAAGGAAGGGGAAAAGAAGACCTTTTCGCAAAAACAAAGCAAACCAAAAAAAACAATTCAAACCAAAAAAAAAAACTCTTCAAATCTCAAAATCGAGATCCAAAAGACTTAAAAAAAAACTATTATGCATCGAGGAAGGGAAAGCCAGTCGGCCATATACAACAAGCAGCAATCGTGCAGTGCAGTGCAGTGCAGTCCGAGTTATCGTGCGTACGTTCTCCGCGAATCCAGTGGCTTATCCAGAAAGGGTTGCGAACCCCGCATTCCTTGTTCAGAAACTTTTTCTTATTTTTCCTTTACTTTCCTTCCCCCTTTTTTTTTTCCTCTCTTTCTTTCTTTCTTTCTTTCCTCCCAACTTTCCGGACTTCTTCTGTTTTGTGATTTGCTACTCCGCTCTATTTTGCACTTGCACTTTGTGTTTTTGCTTCGGTGGCGGTCGGGTGAAGTTGGGAACAGGGGAGGAGGGGTGGGGGGATGCATGGGCCGATGGGAGCATGGCACAACAGTTAGCAGGGGGGTTAGAGAGGAGGAGGAGGGAAGGAAAATCACGGAGAGCAAGTGTTCTCTGTTTTTTTCTTCCATTTACATATTTATTTTTTCTTTCCCCATTTCTCAAAGTCAAATTTTACACATCTGTTTTATCGGAGGGAGTTCTTTTTTGTTTTTGTCTTTTTTTCTTCACTCATTTTTCGGACTTTTTGAATTTAACTTTTTTAGCTCGAGCCCTCAAGCTTAAGCAATGTTATCATAGTTGCCCACACCATTTTAGTTGTTAGGCTTTTTTTTTTGTATGATACAATCATTCACTTCTCCTCCTCCTCCTCCTCGGTTTCAATCCGAATATGATATGACACCGACCGAGCCAAAAAACCAAACCTGACCAGGCCAGCCCCAAGTTTTAAACCCCGACGCAAAAATCAAAGCGCTTGTTTTTGTTTTTTTTGTTTTTTTTTTGAGAGAGAGGGAGGGGGGCGAAAAGGGATTCCTTACCATACAACTACAATGCTGCACGAGTACGGTACCCACCCGGTGGTTATATGGCGGTAGTATTCCTGCCATGCTTATCAGTCATATATCTCACAAGTAGAGGAAATCAACCACCATCCATCGAATTCCTGCCCTATATACGTTTATTGGACTACTATACTCGTACCGTAAGCTAGTTAATTAATGCCCCGGCCGCCCATCCCTAACTAACATGCCACCACCCACCACCCACCACCCCCGCCAACGAGTGGAGGCCGAGGCCACCAGCATCGCACCGTACCGTACGAGTACCGTACTGTACCCGCCACCCCCACCAACGAAAAGCGATTCCCCAACAACCGTTACATATAATAATGCTTGCCCTACCTACCTAGGCAAGAAGAGGTGGCGGACACGGGGGAAAAGCGAACGCCACGTCGAAGGAAAGCGAAATACGGTGGTAATTGTATCTCTGAAATATCCCTGTTCCCCTTCCCCCCCAAATGCTCGGGCACTTCTTCTTCTTCTTCTCGCTCACCTGGGACGAGTAGAATAGATATCAAATTGTAAATATCGATTGCAGCCGTACTTGTAACGCGCGTGGTCGCATCTCAAGGAAGGAAGGGAGGGAGGCAGGCAAGCAAGCAAGGGTCAGTTAACTAGCTAGCTAGTCAGTTAGAATTATTCCGCGATTGGGGAGGGAGGGAGGGATGGGAGGAGGAGGAGGGGGACAGGAATAAGTAGAGTACAGTATACCGGTATCAAAACTGGAAATCGTGTCCGTCTTATGGGCATATATATATATATCACTTTTAGACTACCATCATCACCATCACCATCACCATCATACCATATACCATACCAGTTTGTTCTACACGTACCGTACATACCGTAGTTTCTGAATGCTTCTGACGACATACATAAAAAACAAAAAAAAACAAAAAAAAAACAAGCATTTTGCTTGCGCGTTTGGGAAGGAGAGAGAGAGAGGGAAGAAAATGTGATAGACACGTTTTCTTTTGTTTTCTTTTGTTTTTTTTCCTTGCGGCGGAATCGGCGTTGCCGTCGGCATGGGGGGCGCTAGTGCCTGTTGTTGCCGGTTTGTTATATTACCTTTTTGTGTCGTTCGAGTTGGCGGTTGTCTGCTATGGGAAAGGTCTTTTTGGAAAGGTGGGGGGAAAAGGGCGGATTACTTTACCTTTTTGTTGCTATGACGATATGGTGCATACTGCTATCATATTGTTTTTCTTTGCTAGCTATTTTTTTTCGGAGAAGGGAGCTTGGAGTGTGCTTGATTCCTTGCTTAAGTTATCTATTCAACTAGCACTCATGGTTTCAATTACGGTGCTTGGGGGGGTTCTACAGTCGTGAAGAGGCATGTAAAGTAGGTTATGTTTCTCTCACGATTTCCCGTCCTGGGGAGGGGTGTATGCTAGTGTATATATACCGTATATATATCTGAGGGGGCAAGTCCAGTTCCAGAGTTTTCTCCAATATACCGGCACACCATCCGATCAAACATCGAGACAAAAGCCATATAGATAGATAGAATGGACCGAACTACCCGGGTTTCGGAGAAGGGCGTAATCCTGACTCGAGCCATCGATAAAAGCACAACACTATCAAGGTAACCTGTAGAAGGAGGAAACGTGACTCCATAGGGAATGAGAGAAAAAAGGTTCGAGCAAATCAAACCCTGAATCGTCAGCCAATCATTGATTCCCCTTTTTCCCCCTCCGGAGAGAAAAGGTCAGGTTCGAGTTTATACGGGCCCACACGGATCGACGGCGAGTGTATGCACCGCGATTCGATAGATGAATTATCGTAATCCTTTTTTTTCGCCCCCCGGGGGGTTATGATACCGGGAATGAAACCTGCTAGTGTCGATATATTACCGTGCTCGAGTATAGTTGGTGAGAATTGCTGTTCCCCCCTCATCATATATAATAATAATAATAATAATAATGTTATTATCGTTTCCTCCTGTACCAGTAACTGTGCGATATTCTTGCTCGAGTTGGACCTTCCTCCCTCACTACATACAAGTACCGGTCCCGAAAAAAAAAACGATATTAAAACAACAACCCAATATCAGCCCTGCCAAGCACCCACCACCACCACCACCACCACCCCGAAAGAAGGTTATCGCAAAAAGAACATGCCACTAAGGCTGCGCCCGGCAAGGTGGGGGAAAGTTGACTAAAAGAAGAAGAAAAAAACAAAAAAAACAAAAAACAAAACCTTAATTAACCGACCACAGATAAGGAACGTGCTAGCAAGGTTTTAACCCAGATGTTCAGGCGCCAACGTGCCCACCATGGTAAGATGATCCCCGTATCCACCGTAACCGGGTAGTAGCAGCTATGATACCAAGTGGGCTGCTAGCGCAGGGCTGGTGAAGGTTAGGATCGCCATCGTCATCATCATCCCCAGGCGGAAAACTTGGATGGGGGATCGTGTTATTCGTCCTCCCTCCGCCATGATAAGGGAACCTGGTGTAAAGTTATCGTGAAGCAGGAGGGCTTCCGGTGCTCTTGAGGGTGAGGGGGAGGAAGGGGGGCGCGCGAAGGGGTGAGCGGGGAAACCGGGGCCCCGCAATCGTCTGTAGACTGCGGGGTGGAATTAGGCGGGGCGGATCTCTATCACGCGAGTGCCCACCTACTGGTACTGTCGCCTCCGTATTCCGCACTGGAACGCCGGTAGCAGGAAACGTGATTTCTAGCCTGCTGGGGTTGGGTTGCGCCAGGCTGCATGTTTCCGGAGAGGGGAGCATAGTTGATATGGCAGGTAGCTCCTTGCTCTTGCTTCTTGATCTTGTGGGATGCCCATGGGGTGATTATCGGTGGATTGTTTCAAAGCCTACCGTAATTCGAAGCTATTCCATCACGGCTTGGAGAGGGTGATATCGTATCGTATCCCAAAATGTAGAGCAGGGAGGATAACCGGTGTCGCAGTGCCCTCAATGCACGTATCCAAATAATGATAGTATCATATTATCCTTGTGATATCATGAAGCTGTTGAAAGGAATGTTGGTCATGTGAATAGTTAACCAAGTATGATAAACCAACAGAGTTCCCGCAGAACCATCTATTGTCCTACCAGATAAGCGCCATACAGCTCCTCACAATCAGGTGCAAACCTAGCAGTCAACTTAGCCTATGCCTTTGGGTGGTGCTTTTATTTGTTTACTGAATCTGAATACAGGTCTGCGAAACCAACCACCGCTGCCACCACCACCACCACATCACGCTCCACCCGCCCTTCTGGGGACTCAAACTTACCTTACAAACAGCCTCACGCCGACAGGGTCTGTACCTCTAATCATTCAAAACACCCGACTGGCTCATCCTCCCCCTCTACCAGTACATTATCGTACGAGTAAAGCGCATCCTCCCTCATCCTCGCCCTGCACCAGAATCCCCCAAACGTAACATTTCTAGCCAACTACCGCAACCTACTATAGTATCATACGGTAGAGCCATCATATGAACTGTAATCAGCGACTCCTGCGCCCTGCCGATGCGTTTACCATGACAAGGATCAGGCGTCGATTTCCCAGATTGGAGGTAGTTTAAATAACCGGGATGGAGCCCCCGTTTTTAGCCAACCTATCTGCTATGTTCGGACTGGTTTTGTTCAAGTGTGAACCCAAGAGGACGGCCATAGGGGGGAGGGTTGGACTAATTGGGAAGGCACTATCCCTACTAAGTCTTACATCTAGATTGAGCTTTTCCTGCCGCCTTGCAACCTGCTTGCACTCTTTCTCGGAGGAGAAACAGAGGTGGTGGTAAAGGTGGCCCACGTCGGATTATAGTATGTTACTGCATTGCACATATGTACTGTACGCCCATACTCGAGTACTCGAGTAAGTAAATGTGGTATGCAGCCTTAAATAGATGTGGTGCGATGGACGTGCTTGCTCTGTCATGTTTCACCACATCTTGCCTGCGAGCATGGCACGGCTACTTCTTACGACGAAAGCGGGGGTATTGGAAAAAGGTCGCACAGGACAGCACCTGTCGGGGCGAATCAGTGGAACCTACACCCGCAAGGAAAGACCGAAAGAAGGAGAAAAGGAAATAATGAATATCCCAATTTAATCTAATCCCAATCATCCTCGTCATCTTCAACCTTAGCCTTAATACCATTCCCAGTCTTGATCCGAGATCTATTCCCATCTTCGCCATCTTCATCCGTACTCCCTAGCCGTTGGTCGGTGTTTTTGACTGCATCTACCCGTACCAGTAGTTTCTCGATATCTGCAAAGCACGCGCATTGCCCAGAGTCAACACAGAAACAAAAGCGGCCGTAGACAGAAAAAAAGGAAGCAGATACAGACCATCCAGCCGAGTATCCATCCCCCTCAACCCCCCCAACCTCACAATCTGCTCCGCTATGTCCTCATTCTTGTATACCAGGATCGTAGGACAATTCACATCGGGATACCCCTCAATGCACATACCCGCCGCAATCTCGCAAAACTTGATATCGGCAAACTTCTCGGCAGCTTGGCGCCAGAGCACCGACAGTAGTCGCGACTCCGCATTCGAGCTCGTCATATTCACGAGAACGGCGGACTCCTTCGAAGCCTCTGTCACGTCGCGGGAGTAGTCTGGCTTCTGCAAGTGATACACACGGCCGTGCACCGATCTCTGAGATAGTGTGGAAAGCTCGGCTAGTCGTTTTTGCCTAATCCATCGCCGCCATTAGCATCACTACCGGCGAAGCGAGCATACGTGTCTGCATAAAGCAGGAAGGTTGGATAGGTAAGCCCGTGTTGTACGTAACGCACTTGTAGATGGCTAAAAATTCCTCATCCTCCTCGTCTTCTAGTTCGTCCAACTCGTCCAGATCTTTCCCCTCCAGCCGGTTTTCGTGTGCCAACTCTCGTGCGTGCAATATCGCCTCCTCGATCATGGGTGTTGGAGAGGGTGGCTTCTCGGGGATAACGCCGTGTTTCCGTAGGATGTCGTTCCTGCGATATGCTTAGCAGGGTAGACTTCCTTAGCTAGGGGGGGGGGGGGGATAGAGTTTACCATTCTGTGTCGGCGTTAGGGTCGTCTATTGGGACGTTCACTGGCGTGTCCATCTTGTTGAAGTTGATTGTCGTATGAATTGTTAGAGATGTGACTTCGGGTTGGAGGGGCAACACTCCGTTTTGTTTTGGTGGGGCTCTTTTGAGCCGCGTCAGGGTCAACGTCACCTCGTCCGGTTACATGCAAAGTTAGAATTTGAGCCGCGCTCACCTTAGACCCTTATTTAGAATGCCAACGACGCTTTTCTTATTATACCTTAGTAGACTACTATCATACTCGGGGGTAACTATAACTTGTGCAATCTAAGTCCAGGGCGCCTCGGCCCCCGAGGAGGGTAAAAGATTTGAAGATTGGTTTTCTCTGCCCCCGCGCCTCCCTCCAGAGGGTAAGACATCAAGGTCGATTTTTCGAATACCAGAACTACAAGTAGTATAAGTATTTTATGTTAAAGCTTATAGCTGGAAAGTAATATACTTCGTCCCCTCATGCCAATACATACTAAACACAGCACTAAGCACCACCCGCAATGAAGAGTCTTGCCCAGCAAGTTCTTGATCACATCTGTAGAGGAAGGGTATAGGTTTAGGCTCCTGTGTTCGGAGACTCTAAATATTAGGGGGAGGGCACTCCAGGAACAAAAATAACCGCGTCTCTCCTAAGCCACTGCTACCGTATAGAAATGTCCGTTTCTTGTCGGCTTGTCAGGTGATTTTTAGCATGGTATATCTTGCCACCATTTTGGGTATGATAGTAAACTGTCACTACTGTATTACAGGGGCTTGAGTAAAGGTAAAGTAGTTAAGAGTAGATAGACCCAAAGCCACCCCTACCACGCTAGCATGTGGCATATAAGTGATAAGTTTCGTCTTATCATATTATTGTCTCGTGTAGCTTCTAGGTAGCCATCCAAGTGCACCGAAACCCTTTTCCGATGTATGAGCAAAGAGAACTATACGTTATGGTGATGTTTCCAGCATCAATTATGCCCCCCTACCAAGTGAATTACACCACCGCACGATATCATCAGCTTCATTCCACTCCTAGTAGACACTAAATCATATAGAAATCATAACCCTAGAAGCTATCACAGCTGCCCCCGGCTACGCCTCCGATGAAACCACCCACTCCCCCTCTCACATATTTTAATCTCCCAGCATCAGCTTAACAAATCCCTCTTCCTATTGAAAACCCCCTACCTCCATAATTTCGAATGGGCACCACCACCAGGGGCAACCTCAAAAGGTATACTCAAGCCTAGCCGCCAATTGCCTTCGCCCCCATTCCGAACTCTATGGGTTACTTTACCCCAACAACTTGAAGTATCCCGTATCGAAGAGCCACATATAAGGGGTAAGGAAGAAGTGAATGGCAATATCAAATGCCGGCTTTGGCCCAGTGACACGATAGACATCAACCCTATCTCAAACGCCCCACCCCCTCCTAACCCCTTTGTGTTCAAAATGAGAAATCATCTCCACCACACCCCATGGCTAAGGCCCCTCCTCCGCTGTTAATCCACCCACTGTGTGGACCTAAACCCCTCGATTCCTGCTTCCCGGCCCCCAAGAGCAAATACAGATCTGACACTCAAGGTATCCCTAGCTCCCCACCCACACCCGGCAAATCTTCCCTGGAAAAGCAAGCGGGCACATCCGTGGCCCGCAGAGACAGTAGGAGCACCGGTACTTCCCAAACCCCTGGCAGCTGGATCCTTCGCCCTAAGCGATATTGCAGTGTAAGGTGGGTGGTGGACTAGCAGGTAATTCACGCACGTAAAGTACGTACTCCTGGGATATATGTCCGTAGGAGAGGAAAGTGAAACCGATGCCAACGTGCGACCATATCAATAACTTGTGGAATCCCGGCCGTCCAATGGGTTGAGAGAGAGCCCCGCACACAGTGGTAACTTGTGACATTGAAGTGGGGATCTTTGTCCGGCAGGTGAGTACTGTAGTAGTAGTAGGGAGCCGGGCAGCAGGGTAGCTGTCTGCTCAGGTACCCATCCTGGCACCCACCCCTCCGCCGCTAGCACCGCTTCAAACTCCTCCACCTCCTAAATTCCCCAGGGCGTTAACGGCAAATAACTGATTTCCCAGGCCATAACACACTCTGCTCCATCCATCCCATCCAATCTTGTCAGGCGGTCTGTCAGGATGGACCATGATAGCGTGTGATACCGTCTCGCTCCCTGGTGGTCTTGAGAGACCGAAAGACCTAAGAAAACGGTTCCAGAAATACACCAGGTGTTCCGGAACCCAGTCAGCCCAGTCACGTGAAAGGGGGTGGTGGTGGAAGAGGAGGATTTGATCTAACCGTGGGTTGACCTTGGGGTGGTGTGGGTAATACCGGTATGGTATGGTATGGATGAGTGATACGTTATCCAGTTTGCCACAGATGAGGGGAAGTAAGACTGTTCGTGCTCCCATGAAATCCCCCCTCGTCTTGTAATTTTCTTTCTAATCTTCTCTCACCACCACCACCACCTCTTCCATGCAGAAGCTGGGAAATCATCGTGACCTTCTCCACTCCCGGGAGCAAACATGAGCAGCGGGTTACCACCTCTCACACTTTCTCCTTTCCACCCGGCTACCTCCCAATACCATGGCGAGCTCTGCAAGTATCTGGCATGGGGGTTACCTGAACACGGGGATCAAAATTTTGTGTGGCAGATTGCCTGTGCGCGTCTGAGCGCCCACACCAAATTCGAACTCGAATGTTCAGGAACTTCACGTGGAGGGGGGGAGGAGGGGGGCGCTTGTGCCTCCAGACATCTCTTTTCCAATGCTCATGATAATCTAGGCACCTATGTCTGAACTCACAAATTGCCCCTATGGGTAAGCCCCTAGCCACACCGCCACCCGACGGGACGGAACGGAGCTTGCTTATTCTCTGGCGCTTGAGCAGCACTGCTCTACAGGAATCTGGCGAGATCCGCTCGTCCGTCAATATAAGAGTTTTCCTCGCAATCCGTTTCCCCAATTTCACACAACGAAGCCCCCTTCACTCAACCCTCTATGGCCTATTTTGGGGCTTTTTTTTTTTGGCTGTACTGGATGCCCTACTTCGGCCCCTACCTTTGTTACAACGTACTTGTATCCGGCATAATGAAAAAAGCATCTGAAAATGTATCACAGGGGTTTTTCTCGCTGGCCGTGTAACAGTGGCCGTATTTTCAGACACTTATTGCCAGATGCAAGCAGGCGAATCTTGCCAGATAATGCAGGCATCTGGCGGAGTCATCTAATATCACGCACAGTACCGGGTACCGCGAGATATCTTGTGATTCGCTATCTCCGGCTGGCCTCTAATCTCCGGATTTGGAGGTAAAAGGCTCCAGAGATGGATTAGTGCTTTCCTGAAGCGGCATAGCCTGAGCCCACTAGAAAGATGTCGGATCTCTTTGGCCGGTACCGGTATTCGCAACTCTGTCAACATCTCAAGCTAAACCTATAGTGGGCTGATGCGGCGATTGCCGCTGATAATCCGAGAGCGAATACCGGAGAGATCTTACGGTTAAGTTGTTCAATGCCGGGAAACTAAAGTCATGGGTTAGGGGTGGAGTGAGGGTTTTGTGAAGTCAGGCAAAACCTGTAAGTTAATGGATACAAGCACTCGCAGCTAATTATGATGCCATAAATGACCACGGATAGGAGGTCTCATAGATAGATGGACGGGGAACATCGGGTTTTACAGCGACCTCCTATCCCATCCTCGGAAGTTCCCTTCAGAGCCGGACAAGTCTTCCAGCAGTCTACGCTCAAGGTATCGCCGCACATCGCACCGCACAGCGCAGCATCAAGGCCTCCAACCTACAGGAATAGCTCCTACGCAACCTACCTTAGCATAACCCGGGCAGCAGCAGCATAAGAGTCATGAACAGCCGCACGCACTGCACTGCGCATTACAAGTACTGTATGTTCCTAATCCCCCACTCACCCACTCACTACAAGTACGATACCACAGAATCTCAAATAATCGAACCCGTGTGCTATGTCGTTGGAGTCCGCTATTTTTTCTTCCCCCCCCTCACCCACCCATATTATCTATCTTTCGAAGAGGCTGAAAATTCCACCCTTTGCTGTGTTTTTCGCACTCCCCCCTCCCCCCCTTTTTTCCAGAGAAGGAAATTTTGGACTACCTAGCACACAGGGTTCAATTATTTCAGATTCCATGGTACTGTACAATATGATATCTTGATTCAAAACCTCGCAGAGGGCTGAACTTCCCGCCCTCTTCCCCCCTTCCATTCCCTACTCGAGCAGAACATCATACCGGTGGTTTCTTGTCGGTACCTCCCTCCTACCAAGGCAACCACCACCACCACCACCGACCCTCCTCCTACCACTAAATTAGATTTCGGGCAGGTACGATATTACGGTAGTCCTGGGCCCCCCTACCGTAGATCAGGACCTCACTCACTCACTCCCCCCCTCCACCTCACATCACAGCCCAGCGCATCAACACAACATCACCACCGAACCACACTTAAAACAAAAAAAACAACAAAAGCAAAATAAAAAAAATTGAAAAAAGAGAAAGAAAAAAGACGAAGGCAGAATCTAGCACGCGCCTTAAACTCAACTTACCCCGTTATCAACCGTACGTACGGGCCGTTTGGAAATGTGCCGTGATCGGGATCGAGGATCGGTCGTTGGGTTGTTTAAGAGGGTTTAAACGCGCGATTGAGAAGTGTGGGGGAGAGGTGTTTGTTTCTTTGGTGGTGGTGGTGGTGGTGGTGGTGGAGGCGGTGGATTCGGGTTAGTTAGTTCGTTAGTTCAGTTCGAAAGGGAGGAGGGGGGGGGGTATCAAAGGGTAAAAATTACCGCCATGTTCATGTACAAGTACGAGCAACAAGTATATATACATACAGCAACTCGAGTCCCGGTGGTTATGTCCAGTATGGGTATATATATTCTCAAAGTTCCCAAAAAGTTCCCGAGCGATCCACAAAGAAAGAATTGGTCCGTCGTGAGGTTCGCACATTATCACACCAAAAGAGTATGATATACCGGTATGTAACTCTACGGATGCCGGCACTGCACTGGGCTGGGTTACTGTAAGATAAGTTCGAAGCCCAAAACCTCAGGCAGGACAGCTGGCGGCCGCCCGGCGGGGGGGGCGGGGGGTTGGTGGGCGGTGGGGGGGATGCCGG
>Ga0307513_10004757_pt1 | contig 18034 bp, 25 predicted proteins | sample 15_EM_MG_FD_202174 | JGI IMG/M metagenome (GOLD analysis project Ga0307513, IMG submission 202174) | Populus trichocarpa ectomycorrhiza microbial communities from riparian zone in the Pacific Northwest, United States - 15_EM | ecosystem: Host-associated > Plants > Roots > Unclassified | place... | reverse complement strand
CCACCCCCAGCAGCAATAGAGCATGTGACTAAAATTTGGGTGGTGGGCAGTTTCTGCTGTGGATCAATCACTTTGTTGGGCAGTTGCCATTATATGATATAGAAATATAGCATCTAAGGCTGGTCTGATCAGATCGTCAGTCGATGAGCTCTTTTATGTGTGTTCTGCACTGTCATCGTCCTCGATCGGCCCGTCCGTGAGTTGGCCACCGTCAGGGGTCTCCAGAACCTCAAGCTCCGCTTTGCGTTCCTCGCCGCTCTACCAGAACCCGTGCTCGTACACCTTGCGGCCATCCCATCCCATATCAAGCCTTGGGTGATCATGATCTTCCTGGGAACGGTCGCAAAAAAAACCCCGAATTCTTCCCAAGGGATGCTGCGTTCGAGGGTGGGGCAGTGCTTCAAGACGGTGGAAAGGAATGTGAGGAGAATGGCGAGGTAAGGGTTGAGGTTGGAACAAGAATATTGGGAGGATTTGCGAGTTGGCCATTGTAGCACATGAGAGAGCAGGGAAAAGGTGAGTTGGAGGGCAAACTTGAAGGCAGGTGGTTGCTCGGGAAGCGCGTCTTCCAATGAAAACGACTTCATCGCGGCGTCGCCTCTGTGTTCATCATCAACAGCCATCTCTTCGTCTACTCCTTCAAGGTGTGTCGATCCCGGTACACCAAGATCCAACGCAACCAACTTGGCATCCGTCCACCTCCCTTGACAACAACCCTAGATGATGATGCAGTTCGTCTGTGCTGGGTTGTTCAGCCAAACCCACACCATACCAATCTCGGGCAATATTCCCCCATCGCTCTTTCTCAGGTTCGACGTCCATTAAACGAGCAGCCATTACTCCAATCCTGGGCAAGGGGCTGTCTTCTGCGAGCCAAGAGACCAAGGAGCAGCCAAGAATGTGTAGGTGTAGTAGATAAAATCCTGTAGATGTTCCAGGGCTAGAGGGGAGGTGAAGGAAGTGCGGTGGAGGGATTCGAGTAGTTTATGAAAAGCGAATGTCCATAGTCTGACGATGATATTGTACTTTGTTGGGATGTTGCGGAGAGATGCAGACACGGAGGGCGCTCAGGAAATCTCGAGGAGATTGTGAATGGTGTCCGCGAGTCTGAATGGATGTTTAATACATTGGCGAAATAGATAAGATAACAAAAAAAAACTGACTCTTTGTGATCGAAAATCTGCTTCTTCCACTTTTCTTTCTCCAAGCCTTCGTTCTCGACTTCCTTTCCTTTGAGCATAACCCTGGTGTTCATGCCATCGTCAACGTCGTTCATCGAATCTTCTTGTTTGATTTTGATTTCCAGGTTGGTAATATTACGGCAAAGCTTTTTTAATTGTACTGAGAAGACACTGTTACCAGAGTCCTCAGTACCTGGACCCTGACTGGGACGCCCGTCAAACAGAGCGGAAGACGCCGAGGAACCATTAGTCGTCGAGGATAAGGTGAAGGCAGAAGACGAGATCGATGCGGTGCATGATGATGTAGATGACGCTGAAACGTAATCCCCTGAGGATTTAGATGTGGGTGTGGGTCGGCCATGCGGAGGGCATCCTAAGACAGAAAAATGGACGGGATCATCCTTGCGATGATCAAACAGCTGGCGAGCAGTGTTGCCTCGTTCATCCCTGTGGTTTGCGGTAGCTGATGCAGCGGCGCGGGGTACATGGACGTAGGAGCTTCCAGTACCATCTGAGAGTACCTCTGGGTCGGCAACATGTCGCATTGGGATAGGGTCAGGATCGGGATTGAAGAGCTTTGAAGAAGCGGTTTGTTTGTGGGAGGGCTGAGCCGGTCTGGGGGAAGGGGATGATGATATTTTAAGCCTGCAGGAAAAGTCCTCATGGTCCACATCCTGTGTCGGGTGAGAGACGATGACCTGTGGGGAAGCATGCCGCCGCGGTGAGGCTGGTGTTTGTCGGGAGGGCACTGCAAGCTTTGGGGAACGCTCCGGTCGGGTGAGCGTGGACGATGATGGTTGGGTTGAATTTGTTAATGAGCTCTGATGATTCGAGCAAGGGACGGGCATGCGTTCCCGGTCAGATTTATCTCGGGGGTGGGATGCTCTGGAGAAATAATAATGAGGAAAACAAGGGATATAATAAGTCAAGGAGGACAGACCCTGCTGTTCATCTGCGTAGCGCAGTTAGTCGCTCATCGAGATCTGTGGGTTGCGGTGCGTCGTGATCTCTTGAGGTAGGGTCGCGCTCTTTACCCTTTCATGAGGGTGGTTGTTCGAGATGCATAGTTGTGGTTGGAAGGAAAGAATGAAAAAAGAACGAAAAAAGAGGAGACACCGGTGCACAGTCGGATAGTGCTAAGACAGAAAAACGGACGGGACCATCTTCGCGATGATTAAGTAGCTGGCGAGCAGCATTGCCTCGTTCATCTCTGGGGGTTGCGGTAGCTGATGCAGCAGCGTGGGGTGCAGAGAGGAATAAACCTCATTTGTGCCCTGACCACCCAAGAGGGCGAAGATGGAGGCCTTTCCCAAGGATGCGGGCTACGGGGGAACGGGTGCTAGTTAGAGAGCGGACGGAGACGATCTCCAGAACGTCGACATGGCAGACAAGAGCAGCATCCTCTTTACAATGTCTCTCGATGATAAACTCGAGGTTTCCAAGGTGGAGAATAGGGCAGCAGCGTTGTAATGACCACCGCCTGCCAACTCGATGTGAGAGCCAGCGTCGAGAACAGCGCCAACGAAGCCCGCCTTGACAGTCGAGGGCGTCATACCAGCGACCATGATCGGGGGGGTAACCCAGGAGACGAGAAAAAGGAGTGTTGAGGTGGAGTTCGCCATCGCTATGAGAAGAGCATTAAGCAGCGTATAAAAAATGCAGGTATGTCAAACTTACGAAGTGCGAACCGAGCTAGGCGACCACTTCTTACTCCACCACTCCTCGAACTTGACATCAAGAGAACTAAAGAGCTCAGCGTCACCTTTGCCCCTGTCACCAGCAACGATGACGCGGACACCACAACCTTCGAAGTTCTTGCCCGTAAGAGGTCCAATACCGCTCAAGCCACCAGGCCCGAAGTCGATGGCGTGGGTGGCCGTCTCTGGGAAATCAGTTGCCTTACTCCAGTGGATTGGTGAGGTAAAAATTTGTTCGCAGAGCAAACGGGTGATGGAAGATTTGATATCGTGCATATCCGACCCTAAAAAGAGCATTTAGTCAGCATATATTAGAAGAAATCCAATAAACGCACCATTCTTGGTGTTGTAGACAGGAATCTTGATGTCCTGGGCGCTTCAAAGCTCCTCGCCTTCTAGATCCTCCTCAATGAGGGCCTCCTTGGCCCCGGCGAGATATTCGCTGTGATATGGCACACCGACGACCCGAAACCTGGTGGAAAAAACAGGCTTGCACTGAGAAAATAGGACCTTGCTCTGGTCGAGACCGCTAGGAACCTTGATTTTCCTCAGGCTAGTGACGAGCCCGAAGAGGGCCTTTGTAACAATGAACGCCTTGGGCCCGTTGTTGAGAGAAACAAATAGTTGGGAGATCGATGGAAGGTGCTTGTTTGTCTTGGCAATATGGGGTTCGAGTTCCTTGAGGCTCAAGCCGGTGATCGACAGCATGGGATTTGGTGTTCTCTCGCCCCCCTCGAGGGCGTCCCACAATGGAGGGCTCGACGGAAGTGACGGGAAATGCCTGTTGACCTCTGAGGCCGGAATAAAAGAGTTTGCATGAGTTGTTGACAAATTCTTCGAAAGTTGCAGAGGCGGCAATGGCCACGGCGGAAACGATGCCTTGAGAGTGCCCTGTTGCACCAGCTATGCGGTTTCGAAGCTCGCCAGGTGTAAGGTTCACAATTCGGCACACGATAAGGTATTGGACAAGTTGGGTGAGTCCGATAAGAGGGAAAGATACACCGACGTGAGATAGGAAACCGTAGGGCGAGGTACGGTCCCGGGCGGTCAAGAAACTACGTCGAGGCCGTAAGTATAGAATGTAGAGTCGCCTTGCTCTTCAGCGAGGGGAATAAGGATGTCCTTGGTAACCGTTGGCGGGAACGGCGCGACAACAGGTGCATAAATGTCATAGAGGTTCTGGGTTCATCCAAGTAAACCTCGTTTGTGCCCTGATCACCGAAGAGGGCGAAGATGGAGGCCTTTCCTGAAGAAGCGGCTGTGAGGAGTGCCGATGCTGGCTGAGTAGGAACGGGTGCTAGTTGGAGAGCGGCGACTGCTTGAAAACACGCCGAGAGGACGGTTTTACGCGTCTCTGTGTCAAAGCCGGGGGCAAGGGTATGGATGGCAAGGGATGTTGACGTCAAGTGCTTGAGAACATTAAGGGGCAATGCGGTGCGTGCATGGGTGGATTGAGGGTCCTTTGCAATGCTCGTGGCAACCTGTGCCAGGAAACGGGCAGAAATCTCTGCAGTTGCCTCTGCCTCATTTTCTAATTGGGCCATGGTGTCGACCACGTCTAGTTGTGACTGGATATGGGTAAACTCGTCCCGCAGGACTTCTGCGGCAATCCACTCGTCGGCTTGGATGGATACTGGGATTGAAACCTAGAAATTGTTGGACACCAGGCGGGCAACACGAGAAACAGAGAAGTACACACATTATATGCCGGCGTAAGCAGAATGTTATATAATTTTAAAAAACGGCGTACTCTGCATTGAAGTCTAGCAAAAATAGTCAGTCGAGTCCTTTGAGACATTGGGAGGATGTGAATAATACCTTCTGGCTATTTGAGATAGGACCACCACAGTATTGGATGCACTGTGTAGGGTGAACTTGACTGATTAAGGCAAGAAATTAGTCAAGGTCCATGTAAAGTCTTGAAAGTCGACTTACAAGATACGCCGGTGTAGGACCATGCTGACGGCAGGGGCTTGGCCTTGACTGGAAGCCACCGAATACCATGCTAAAGTACTCCTCACCATCGTGAAGCTTTCTCCTTGATTACCCCCCAACCGCACGAAATTGTTTTGAAGACGATCGCTGGAAGAGCGAGTGGCTCCATACACGGTAATTGACGAAGGCGTGGACCCAAAGTTTTAACGATGATAACTGCCCACATCGCGTAGTTTGAACGGTTACCGCGGAAGAAAACGACAGAGACGAGGGCGAAGGTGGCGTGCAAATCGGTGCTGGTGACCAAGGTCCACATCCCGAGGGGAGGAGGGGTCGGCCTGTGGCAAAGGTTTGTCGAGGATGTCGCGACGTCGTTCAGCGTGTGTTGACAGGGCGACTTGGACAGGTGGGGAGGTTGAGGGAATGGTGCAACACCTTGGAGTCTGGGGGGGAAAGATCATCCGGGTGAGGGGAGGGCAGACACTGGGATATGGAAAGATCGCCAAGGAAAGGGTCGACGATGTGGGAAAGTGAGTCAAGGTGAGTTGGATTCCCACAGGGAGAGAATCAATATATCAACGAGGTGCGACGCGACGCGATTGTGACAGTTCATTGGGTCACATGACTTCATTCAACGCGTCTTCGAGATCAACGGAGAAGTGGACTTCACCCTCACACCCTTCCCAAGTCCGCCCCATGCCTTGATTTCCCTTCCGGCTCCTTAAATGATATGGTCGGTGTTCGTTTTGCTGGTTTTCTTAATTCGCTCAATTCACTTTCTTTTCTTCACTTCTCAACCCACTCACTCAAAACCTTAGGCTGAGACTAAGGACGTATGATTTCTCCATGCGTTGCACCAACGTCCCATGGCCCTCCTAAACCCACCTTTGGCCAATCTTCCACAACCACCAAATCGACCGCGGCTGCAGGCTCAACGCTCAATGTTCAATCACCACCATGGCCTTGCCCTTCTCAGGACCACCCTCTCCGACCTCACAGTTTATTTCTGCCTTGGCTTGCGACTTCGCGTAAGTTTGTCCCAATTGATATTTGTCTATGGCGATCAACTTCCTCATTCTTTTCTTTCCCTTTTTCCCTGGGGCTTCATTATACCACATGGTAAGAATTATCCTTCCCTTAAATATATGTTCTGTTTTTAATCATCATTTCCTCCGTCTAGCTAAACTACTACGTTAGCGAAGTCTACAGAGCATACGCGCCTCTCGATTCTCGAACGATCCGGGCAGGAGATGAGGTGGCCTTTCGGTACATGACAAATCAATACAATTTGATTCTGTACCCCTCCATTCATTTTGCCAACCGCTGACCAAGGACTTTATGTAGCCCACCCACATTTGTCACTGTTCGCCGTTACTCCTCCGGAGGCAATCCAGGGCTTGATTTTCACGGCGATGACAATCCTACGTGCGAACACGTACACCACTACCACTGGAGTCAAGGATCACGGACATGAAGCAAGGTCCAGGTGGCACTGGACCTTCGCTTGTTATCCTCCAGCCAGAACCCAAACAACCACACCACTTTCGAATCCGACTGCGCCGTAAGTATTCACGATCCCGTTCATTATTTGAGGTTCGTACGCTCTCTAAGTGTCGAACTTTTGTTTCTAACAATTAAATTATAGTCAGCGAATCCTTCTATCCATGGACGCAAGAGGTGGGCTATGAGCAAGGTTACGTGAAGGTACGTCGGCGTTGCACCTCTTTTCGTGAACTTTCTAACCGTTAAAAAGATGTATCGACTCCGGAATAACTGAGGCTGTGTTTGAAGTTCCAGGCAATGCTCAGGCGTCGTTTGGCTACCCCGCTACTCCATAGGTCCTACGTCCTACGATCCTCAAACACGTGGCCATCGTTAGCACCCATGTGGATCTCAGCAATCACCTTTTCAATATCGCTTTCCACAACACAGCCACCCTTGAGGCCAATCAAATTCTGACACCATTTTTCGACTTCTGGGAATTGTGGCCGGCTCAACACTAACCTGGGTGGTGGGATTGGGGGTGCAAGGAATGGGATGGGTGAGGGTGATGTAGGGAAGGGGGTGGGTGCGGCTGGTGTAAGGATTGTGGGCGACCTTATCTCTGGAGAGGCTGAGGAGACACGACCTCTTAGATTGTTGTCGCATCCTGGGTCATTTTTCGTAGTTCGCAGGATATCCTGAGTTTCTATCTACTTGATCCTCATGTAGCACTAAGTAACCTGACGCAATGCAGACCGCAACCCAACAAGGAAGTCTAGAGAAAAGGAGCTCTTCAGGAGTGGGTGAAGCTGCTTGTAGGTTGTCGGCCCTAAACCCGGGAACCCTTCCCAATGTGGAACTTGTATTCCTCTTTCGAGCTACCACAGATGGATTCGGAATCCCTGGCGCTATCCCACTCTGAGCTCGCCATGGTCATCGGGGCACTGCTGGAACCCCATGAGAACCCCGAAATTGGACAAGCACGGCTACTTCTCGCCTTGAAACTGCACCCCTACCTCTGCCTCTTGGACAACCCGACATCGGGCCTGCTGGCAGTAAATGCTTCCGTCCCCTTTTCTGGCGAAGTGTCTGCTTCTCATGCTCAGGTACTCCCAATCTTTTTCTTATTTTGCTGGTATGTTAAATACCTCTCTCTAGGACACTCACTTGGGGCTTTCCGAGTGCTGGACCACCGGTCTCACAACCAACTCCTTCCACCCTGCCGATCATCCAACATCGGCAACAGGCATTAATCCTGCCTGGTTAATTGGTGGTGACAATTTAGCCCCCTTTTCTTCCCAGGGCAACTGGGAACTGCCCACTCCATCCCCTACACCTTCTCCTTTCAAAGGTCGGCCTTTAACTACCCTGACGCCAACACGAGAATTCAATGACCAACATAGGGCATTCATCGGCAACTCCTTCAGTAATTCCTTCGGCCCTCCTAATGATGAAGATGCTGAGGATGAGGAACAGGCAGGTCGTCATCGAGGGAGCTCTCAGGAATTAGAGGATTGGTTTTATGACCGCCAGCCTGGGCAAGCACCCGGAAATGGCTATAATGGCCAAGGTCCAGGACATGCTGGGGGTGGAGGCAGCGCCGGAGGAGGTGGTGGAGGAGGTGGCGGAGGTGGTGGAGGTGGTGGAGGTGGCGCTGGAGGTGGAGGAGGAGGTGGTGGTGGTGGAGGAGGAGGAGGAAATCCCTGGTGCCCTCGAGGAGGGAATGCTGCACAGCTTCTCCTGGCCGCAGCCAATCGCACGCAAGAGGAAGCCCAGCAACGTCGCCAAGGATATCTTGAGGATGGGTACCTGCAGCAAGAAGAGGATGAGCAAGAGGACGATTCCCAATCTCGGGAGCCACCATTGAACGCCTCATCCCTATCCTTAAACAACCTTTATCCTGGGGCTAGTTGTGTTCCTGTGGCCGAAGACCCACCTATGGATGACACCATGTGGCAATTTCTTTGCGCCGTGTTGTCCCAGGCCAGAAGCTGTCTGCCTGGTCTCTCTGTTGCCCACAAACACAGCGTTACCACTGCTGATGAAGTGCTGAAATACATCATCAAAGGAAAAGCAGCAACCAAACTCACAAAGGCCCCTTCTGTGGCATTTGGATCGCCCAAGGAATTGGCCCTCCGCAATATCTTGTGCACTGTCATGGTCTGCGAGGAAGCTGAAGTTGTGGACGCTATTCTTCAGCTGAGTTATTTGCTGAGCACCATGAAGTTGGCATGTCTTGTCAACAAGTAGGTTAGCCTCTCTCTCATTCGCACCTAACCCTCTAACATATATTAGATATATCAGGGACTATCCTGAATCCACCTCTAGTGAGATTTGGGACTTTGTCCTTCCTCATGTTAGGGCTTGTCAGTCAACATTAAATCGATATAAAAGAGACGGAATATATGCCTGTCGGCTGGCTGGTGCCGGTGTGTTTCTCTTCATGTTTTGTCTTCAGATGGGACCTTTCCTGAGTTATAAGCATTTAGGTTCTTTCTATTTCCTAGTGTTGATGGCCTGCGCACGCATCCGTCCTCTTCTCCGACAGCTCCAAGGCCCCCCTTGTGGTGGCCTTGCCCGGTTAATTCGTTGGCCCACAGGTATGAGTTTCGCAAGGCTGTTCTGTTCCAAATATCTCATTTTCTCGCTAGATTCAGCATACGGCACTCTGATTAAATCAGAGCTGATTCCCGCTATTGCGTACTTACGAACAACATACCTGCTGCGAGTCAGCCTCTTCTTTCCCGCTGCTTTTCTGGAGACCTTCTGCGTTAATCCAGACCTTGACGGCACCAACCTAATAACCACTGATACCTTTTTTGACACAATCTATCTTTACAAGTAAGGGTTTTTCAACTGCTTTTCACCTAGCTTACTTAAATATCCTTAGTGATTTCATAAAAATATGAGATTGGAGTAGCTGGTCATCTTGCGCACCATTTGTAACTGCGCCCAGCCATTCCCTGGACTCACTTCACCCAGAAACATCTTGGTCGGCAAACATTGTCGACCAAGCCACAAGGTTATCTCCATTACCAACGCCACCCCGTGATGATAGCCTTCTCATCCCCTACCCGGACTGGAATGCTCCCATGGATTTACCCAACCTGACTACTGTGGAGACCAACTACAATCCAAAGCTGGAAAAGAACGCTCAAATAATTTTCAAACGGAAGGACCAGGAGAACCGCTGGAAAGTCACAGAACGAGAGCGTGGATATGCAAAAAATTGCAAATATCCCAAGGACTTACACGATTTCAACAGCCTGGTGTGTTTTCTTTTCCTCGGAAGAAAGAAGTTTTGCTGATAAGATTTGATGACCAGCTAAAACAACAATTGTCGAGAGGATATAAATCTGCCCGACGGAATTATTTATATTTTGACAGCGCATGGCTTGATGGGTATGTCCGTCGTCAGAATATAGCGTGAATGATATTAATGTTTATCAATCAGTGGTATCTATCGCATGAATGATGTCCACCATGATTTGTCTTTGATGGTTGCCACAAATATGCCCAAAGCTCTCAAATCCACATTGCTTCCCAAGCTGGAAATGGTTTATCCCAAGGCCCTCAAGACTGTGGCTACGGTACAGGAAGGCCGGCTAAATTCATTTCCCTCAGTCCATTACTCATTCTGGTTCAAGTATGGAAGAAGAGTATGTTTTTTTGCTATTTTTTTGGGTTAACTAATGTTGTCGAATTTTTCAGGGTGACGGTACTCCCTCCCATGCTGATCCTTCCACCTTGCAAAAGAATGGAAAGCATCGGGTCAACACCGCTCAGAATGTTCCCAGAGCAAGCGTAGAGCTTAAGGAAAATTCCCCTGAATACCAAATGTTGATTGAGGCCCTAGGTCCTGTGTTCGAATGGATCAACCAGCTTGTAAGCAACCCCGTTAATATTTACATTTTAAGTACTAATTTATTTTTAGTTGAAAGAACTTCTTCCTGATAGCTATGAGGCGCTTTCCTATCTCATCGAGGCTCTTCCCAACTGTGACACTTCTCCAGTCCATCCATTTTCTGGATTTGTCCTCAACGTCAATGTCTCTACACGCATCCACAGGGATTGGGGTGATGAAGATATATGTCTTGTTTTGGTTCTCTCTGATTGTTTTGGGGGGGAGCTTTGCCTTCTGGAACCTGGCGTTGTACTGAAGTTGAACACAGGAGATATTGTTATATTCAAGTCAGCTGATATCAGCCATTTCAACCTCCACTATACGGGTAGAAGAGCATCTCTAGTATTCCATACCGACAAGGCGGCCAGGTCATGGGCAAAAGATAGAAATGGTTGGAATCACAACATTTACATGCGCAGCACCCGTAGTAACGATGATGATTCCGAGCTATAGAGATTTTGTGTACTTGCCTAGAATTGTCTAAAGCGTCACAAAAAGAATGAATTTGAATTATATAATCATCAGATTTATTCTCACAACTTGAAGTCTTGCCTTTTTTGTGTTTCAACATCCATCTTGAACCGACAACCGTGTCCAACAATTGTTCCGTTTCTTCTGTCTGCTCCTTCTATCCACATGCCTGTCACTACCCGACCAAAGCCTGTACCCGAGAAGGCCCCAGAGAAGGCCTCCGGAAAGACCCAGAACAAAGGCAAGTCCCTCAAGTCCAGCGCTGCCACATCTTCCACATCTTCCACCATAGGTCAGAAGTCCAGCCATTCCTTGGCCAAGGCTGTGGGGGAAAAGCGCAAGAATATTTCTGATGGGGAATCTGGCCATGAATCTGACAAGGAAATGGCGCCTCAAATGACAAAGGCCCAATATGTGGCCTTCATGGAGTTCCAGAAAAACCAGAAGAAAAAAACCTCTACTCAGCATCGAGCGACTCAAAAGGCATTGAAGGCTCAACAAGACCTTGGTCAGTCATTTTTAACACATCTATCCAGAGATGTTTATTGCTGACCCTATGCATAGCTATTCAAGAGCGCAATCGTGCTTTACGAGAGGAGGAAGAATCATTTGAGATAGATAGAGTCGATCTTCCTGTCTCAAAGAGGCCTAAGACAAGCCATTGCATCCTTAGTGACGATGAGGCTAACATGGCTGGCGAGCTTAGTGATAAACCTTTTTCTGACGAAGAAGAGCACTCTGAAAATGACCAGCAACACATTCACAGTGGCACCATGTCCGACCCAGAGCAAGAGGAAATCCTGGATGAAAGCGGCACTTTAGGTCAAATTATTAACGATGAGGGAGAGGAGGGAGAGGAAGAAGAGCCAGTTGTTTTCGAAGATAATGGAGTATTTTCAAAATTCTTCCTTTGATTGTTGCCCTTTACTTATTTATTACTTAGATGACTGTTACACTGGACAAGGATCTCAAATACAACATCGCAAGTCTGTCGAAAAGCAACAACAAGCGGGCTACTGGCTCTTCGAAAGTTGTTCGGGGAAGTTTCTCTCCTAATGTTACTGTTCTCGCCAATGCCGCTAAGAATTTGATTCACACCAAAGTGGCTTTTGGAGACTGGGTCCTCGACTCCAATCCAGAAAAACCAAACTGGATTTGGGCGATTATCAGAGATGTTCCAACTACTATAGGAATCTCCTTGAACCAAGCTGCTCAAGAGGGCCTCAAGGAAGTGTCAAGCAGTATTGATCTCCGAAACAAGCTCATTATCTATGTATGCCCCTTATGTTTTCTATTTCTGTTATTAATCCTCTTGAATTAAATAGGTGTCTTACGGAAAAGGAGCGCTACTGAACTCTATCATCCTCAAAGCACGCCAGCGTGTTCTGGGTCATTATGGCTTGACAGGAACCGTTGACAAGATCAAAGTCAAAGTCAACTGGTTGCTAGAGAAATCTCATTTTTTATACGGCGATCTTGACATTAAAGTAAGACACTTGTTTGGCTTGGGATATTTACTGAGCACGTTGTGAATTTTAGAACAAAACCTTCAATTCTCAAAAGCCTTTTGGTAATCCCATCATCAAAGACCTGATTCAATGCCTGTGGTTCGGCTCTGGGAGGGCGAAAGCTGATATGGGTACTACTGTTCAGATGGTCAAGGATGGTATGGTGCCGCTAATGATATTGTTTCTTGTGACCACTGCAGTAAGTTTCTAATATTTTTTACATTCCTTTTATTTTTATGCGCTACACCCTATGCAACATGTTGATGCTTTTTTTTTGTCAGGTAGAGCATGCCATTGGAGAGTACTGAACAGGAGTTGAAAGTCAGGCTCTTTTCAAGGAGCCTCATGTCCGCGCTCGGTATTTCTCACTTATAAATATATTGTTTTGACTTTTCTGATTATTCTTTAGTTGCAGCTATCATGATTCGACATGGAAAGGCCTCATCAAAAAGTCAAAGAAATGGACAGATGCCTACTCTATATCGCTCTTCAAGGTAATATCGTGAGTTTTTCCTTTCGCTTCAATTATCATTACCCTCTAACAAGACTTTAATCAAGTGAAAGCTGCAATCTATCAAGCCTTATAGATGTTGAACAAGACAATAGCGCTGATATTGAAGATGTCAATAAGGATGATCTTGACCGCATTGCTGATGAAGGTGGCAGCATTTTTTGATTTCTTTATTTTGACATCCTTCCAATGCTCTTTTATCAATTTATCAATTTTCTATTCTTTTCTATTTTATCACATGTGCAGGCCATCGTACCTTCTTACAACCATCTAATATTAGCATTTAAAATACATTTTTTTGGCATTAAATGTGATAGTTCTGAGATGATCTAAAGCTTACCAAACTGCTCTGTGAGTATTCTTGGTGACTTTGAGATGCTTTAAGATGCTTTGAGATGCTTTACGATAATTCAGATCCTATGAAAGCTCAAAAGTCAATAAATGAGAATATCTTTAAAAGGCAGTGTGGCCAACCAAGGGATTCCTAAGATGCCCCAAAGCAACCTGAGGCAAATCTAGCCAGAGGACCTTGGACTGAGAGCATCCCAGGATGCCCTCAGTGCTCTGGATCCCTCAATGCCCTAGGGCTTCCCAGGGCATCTAAAGATCCCTGGGAAGCCTTGAGGCCAAAATGTGTTTTTCTGATGTATTTGTAATATATCAAATATTTAAATTAAATCAAATACATTCCCCCCAATGGGGGGGATAAAATAAGCAGAAGGGGGCGGTGTGTGGAATACACGCTGTCCCCGTCATCGTTAACAACAGTGGAGAAAAAACCCCCCAACAAAGGGGGGGTAAACGAAGTTAAATGAGGGGGCGGCGTGTGGGTTATACGCCGCCCCGTCGTTTTTAAAAGAATCCCCCCCATCGACGGGGGGGGTGAATAAGTGGGAATGGGGCGGTATGTGGGTTACACACGCCGCCCCCCGTCGCTGACGCCGCGGAAGCGAGGGGTAGGAATGAGGAGGCGTGCATGCGCACCATCCTCCACCCCCCGTCGTCGTCATCGTCGAACACTACGGAGGACAACGACACACGCGTCGTTGTCCCCCTGCCCTCCACCCTCCCCCGTTATCAACAAACTCCGGGGAACAATGACGAGCATCGTCGTTGTCCCCCTGCCTCTCCTCCCCTGCTTGTATCCCCTGCCCCTGCCTCCATTCCGTCCCACTCTTCCTCTATCGCCCTTTTGCTGGTTCTATCGGCGGTGACGTGGCACTGGGGGTCGGGGTCGGGGTCGTTGTCGTCATCGTCGTTGGCCGGTGATGACGTGGCGGTCGGGATGTTGGCGGTGACACGGGAAGGTGGGCGGTGGTTGTCGTCGGGTGACGTGGCGGTGATTCGGGTGGTGCTGGGGGTTGAGAGGGGCGGTGACGTGGCGGTGGTGGTAGTCGAGATGGGGCGGTGGTTGTGGCAGCGACGGCGGCGGGTTGTAGCCGGTGACGTGGCGGTCTTGGGTCGTGTGGGTGTCAACGAGCTCACCCCAGGTTGGCCCAAATGTGGGCGTTAACCGGGGCGCTTGACGACGGCGGCGGCGGCGGCGGCATGTAGTGGTGGTAGTGGTGGTAGTGGTGGATGGTGGTGGTGGTGAGAAGAGAGATGGGATGGTCACGATGTGTGACACTAGTGACGTTTCAACTGTGGTTGCTCGATTAGGCAACACGCGGGCGCTTATTACTAATTAACTATGATTGTATTAAAATAATTACTATTAGTTATAAAGTTTACTGATAAAATTAAAATTCATTACAACTGGACCTGGATTCCGTTCCGGTCGATTCCGGGTATTCCTGTGACCGTTCCGGCGGAATTTGAATTCCGGTCTGAATTCCGCCGGAACGGAAATTACAATTTAGCAGGCACCTCTGCTAAATTTCCATTCCCCCGGAATTCCCGGAATCACCCGGATTCCGGGGGATTCCACCTGGAATACGTGGGGGACTGTAAAGAACTCGCACTCAAGATCCCTATAACTTCCATCAGCCCATGCATACAGTACATTATTTTAATTCTACTTTTTGGACAAGTTGACTCACTGTCGTTACTTAGTATCCATCTCGTGGAGAACTTCCAGGCCACTCTTGGAATTTCCAACATGCTCCGAGTCGTTGGCCTCCCCATATACCACTTCCTGCATCATCCGACAATGACCTCACCCATGGCCCCACCATTGCACACGCCATCGGCTACTCTCCAACCACCAAGGTGGCAGGCTCTCGACATGTGAGATCCCATGATGATCTTCCTGGTCCTACTCGCACCAAGAAGGATAAACGGAAACGGAGTGACATTTCCGATTATGAGTCAGCTCAATCCGAGGACAGTGATGCGCCCCCCAAGAAGCGGAGTGGCCACGGTGGTCGCCGTGCTGGCGCCGGGAACTATCAGGAGCTGTTGCGCCTTGTAGAGAAGGAGTTGCCAATGGGCCAGCGGGGTTGGAAACAAATTCATGAGAAGTATGCTGTTTGGGCTATAGCCAAAGGCCGGCCTGTTCGCGAGTGGAAGCTTCTGGAGAGCAAATTCAAGAATGTATGCGAATTTTATATTATCTGTTTACTTTTCTTTTCTAACTTGCTTTCCAGCTTGTCAAAACCAAGAAGCCGACAGGAAGTGGCAGGCGCCCCGAGAGTGTTACTCGTGCCAAAGCCATTGACAAACTCAACAATGAGAAAGCAGGAACTCGCACCATTAACGACTTGGAGTACGACTCAGAGGAGATTGGCGATGGAGATGCATCAGATCATGATGAGCCAAAACCTTCTCAAGTCCATGATGTTGTTGCTCGCTCCGATCGGTCCCAAGTTCCTCTACCCCATCGCCCTTGTGTGCAGACCACAGAGCTCGTTTCCAAAATAGCCCAGGCCTTGGATCCAGAGGCACAGCGCACTCGCGATGAGGAACGTGCTAACTGATCATTCGAGAATACTCAGGTGTTCACAGTTTCTCAGCAACTCCGTGATGCTCAGGCCACCATCGAAGCACTTCGTACTGAGCTTAACACCACGCGTGACCGGCTGCACGCTATTGACCGCATTCGTGACCGCCTTGACTTGGAGCTCAACTTCGAGCGCCGCCTGTCTGCCTTAAGTGGAAGGCAGAAGCCCCTCTACTCCCCATCATCCCGAAAGAATCACAAGTATGAACCTGACCTTGTTCGAGTTTGCGGAAAGGTTCGCCATGATGAACACTTTCCTGAGGGTGGGCAGCACAGAACTTGGGTAACCGACGGTTCCAGTGCATCTGATTGGGACAACAATGATCACAAAGAAAACCACAATCCTTCTGTCGACAATTATGCACAACAACCTTTCTATGCTTCACCAGCTGCGGATATCAAGCCCCAGTTTCGAAAGTACTCAACTGCATTTCACTCGTACCAGCCAGCTGCTTCCTCGTCTTCCAAATCCCCCACACGCTCGTTTCTAGCCCCAGGAACAGACGAAAAGCCAACAGATGATGTGAAAGGTCGCCGTTCGACTTGTACATCCCCTCAAAAATTATTTTGAACAATTTATCATGTCCTTGTTGACCACAATTCCAACTTCCTTTACATACCTTCTTGTTCGTGATATCCACCTTCCTTTATTATACCCAGTTATCTGATTTACTGTCCTCTACACTCATTTACATGGCTATAATATATATTGTTAATTCTGATATTCGGGATGAACATGGAACCTCGAAACCCGATCCTTCTGCTGCTGGTCTCCAAACACCATATCTTCAAAATGATTCCAAATCTCCTCGTCATCTAATGTTTTCTTCCATTCCGGCATGTAAACCTTCTCAATCTTGTTGTATCCAACTCGTCGGGCACGTAGATTGTGCAAACGGAAACAAATCTCAAGCAGGTCACCGCGGGCATTCTTGTCATTGATCTGGAGAGGCATACGCAGTCGTCCAAAGGAACCTTGAATTGATCGCATTCCCCACTCGGCTGTCTGGCGATAAGAAAGGAGTTCCCGATCATAGGCAAACCTTTCTTCAATTTCTTCATTAGTGCCGCGTAATCGTTCACCTGTCTTGATAGGTGCCACAATGCGACCCTCGATCTCCACACTTCCTCGGGGAAATGCAGTGTCGGCAACCAAGTAGAAACCATCAGGTGTTTCTTTCAATAACTTCTCATAGATTGGTTGTGCAACACAAGAGTCATGCCAACTTCCTGGTGCATTGAAGTTGACAGCGATAATGACACCTTTCAATTGTACTTGTGAAATTAAGTTAAATGGGGATTTGACTGCACTCACCGCGAGGAGAAAACACAATAACAGAACTGATAAAATGCTCAGACAGCCATCCATTGTACGTTGCATTCTCGATCTCTGGATTATCGGATGTCTGTGTGGGAAGGTTTAAGCCATCAATGCTTGCAAATGCGCCATGAAGACGAGGATGGCGAGCAACAACAAGATCACTGTTGTCTTGGAATTCCATGTCATGCACCAGCCACTGAATTGCCGCATCAGGTAAAGCACGTAGTGTTTCGAGGAGGATCTGGAGGCCAAAAGTAATGTACCGTGATACAGTAGTGGGGATGAGAGCAAAGATTTGCTGGAGGGATATTTCGAGCATGGTGGAATTTAAGTAATGCAGTACAAGCCCCAATGCACCCCAGGCATCTAGGGACCTCCCTCCCGGGCGTGATTCTCCACGAGTGCTTGCATCAGCACGTGGAATTGGCTGGTTGAGCCAGCATGCACCAAAGCCAGATCGCACAATCAACTCAAAAGTCTTGACATCAAACCCCATTGTTGTTATGAAAGCACGGTCATTGCGACTGTTGAATAAGGCCTGCCATGGCGTATTATGTCGAGGGTTTGGTTGGAGTTGTGGACGGCAGAGATAATTCCTGGTCTGATTTCGACGTTCAATACGAAGGTCTCGGCTTGCCTCTGCTCCTGTGATAAGGAGGGCAGCAGACAGTTGGGTGTTGTACATATCCGCCTCAATGGCATCTTCCTCATCTTCTGCTTCTTGCATGAATTGGAATGCAACTGCGTCCATGGTTGCTGAAAGAGGATCCTTATCTCAATCGGTAGGGCTAATCTACAGGCATCGCCGCATGTGGCCTAATCCAGATTCAAGTTGATGTGCTCATTTTCGTCCCTTTGTTCCTTATGGTTTGAAAAAAAGCTAAATGTTTTGACGTCAGGGTTTCTTTCGAGCTCCGACAAAGAAGGTTTGAAAAGTGAATTTCAAGTTAGCGCTGTGGGAAGTCACCCATTGATACTTGAATCTTTAAATAATCACTTTAAAGCTAGTTGCTATTATAAAATTTACAAGTTTTTTCATTTGTTTTCTAATTATATTATCTAGCTTGTGTAGTACATCCGAAAATA
>Ga0307513_10004756_pt1 | contig 18034 bp, 28 predicted proteins | sample 15_EM_MG_FD_202174 | JGI IMG/M metagenome (GOLD analysis project Ga0307513, IMG submission 202174) | Populus trichocarpa ectomycorrhiza microbial communities from riparian zone in the Pacific Northwest, United States - 15_EM | ecosystem: Host-associated > Plants > Roots > Unclassified | place... | reverse complement strand
CAGAGAATTTGTACTAGCACTATGTGATACTTCAGGCCTATAGCACGCTATGGGAATTTATGTGATTGCTACAGGAGATAACATTTGCTATGGTTCACTCCAACCAAAAATCACGTTTTGCTGATGTAGATCGAATATCAGGGGGTCATTGGGGTTGGGTTGCCATAGGGTTGTCGGCTCGTGGATTGAAGATCGTCGGTTTGAACCTTTTCAGTTGGATATGGAACATCTCTGAACACCTCTTATTTGAAAGTGCAAACCGCGTTGCTCCTGCAAGGTGAAGAACGTCCAGTAGGTGACTGACATTCAACTGGCAATGTCTAGGATGCCCACAAGATGATGAAAGAAACAAAATCATACAGTCAAGGACGGGAATGTCACTAGTGATCCCTGAAATCATGAAACCCGACAGGCCCTTCGGAACCTATCTTTGGCTTCTGGGCTTCTGGTCGTGTGGTCTGCTGGGAGTTTGAAAATCGACGTGTAACTCGAGTCTACACAGGAAAATTGGCGTTGGATCTAGACATGTACTTGATTATACGCCGTGACTTTTCCGGCAAAGATTCAACAAGAATTTGTCATTTTCCGTCCAGTAGTTGTTCAACAAAATCGAATAGAAAAGGAAGAATCCAAAGCACGCCACATGCTTGAACGTTTGACGTCTTGACGGCCATGAACATGTGCAATAATCCGAATAGGGCACCTGGATCCTTCCATGTCAGAATGCAAAGCGCGTAGATGGTGATCTCCTGTGTACCCTGCTATAAAATATTGCCCCTCTGAATCCTAGACATCTCGGAAGTCCTTTTTCCAGCTGCTTTACGGTTTGTTCGTTCTATCGGTCTCTTCCGTCTAATCAGATTGGGAAGAATACGTCTGCATGGTAGGTCTCCAAAGTCTCCACTGGTGTCGGTGACCGATGCATCCTGCAATATCTCGATGCAAACAACAGGGGCGGCCCGCGGGCCGTCGGACCCCGTGAATTCCATTCTTGGAAATTCAAAATCGAATTCAAAATCAAAATCATTCAAAACGCAGGACGCAGAAAACTTTGAAAAAACCCATTCATACCCCCACCCACGATGTCTGGAAATCTTTCAACGAGCCGCGAAAAAATTGATCAGTCTATCCCGTCACATGAGAACAATGATATTCCACCGCCAATTGATGGTATGTGCATCACGTCTCGACATCGTCGTAAACTCATTCTTAAATGGCGAACCTATTGTAATAGGTCCATTCAAAGAGCTCAGCATCCAGGACAAACTTCTTTCTCCTTTCATCCTTCTTGCCATGATTCTCGGAGTGGTGATAGGTGAATTTGCACCCAATGTTCGCAATGCCTTGGACACTGCCAAGTTCGAGAGCGTCTCACTCCGTACGTCCATAGTTCGAATTCATTTCTCAAGTCAGGTGTGTTAACTTTTCCAAACACCACAGCAATCGCAATAGGGCTAATCGTCATGATGTGGCCTGTCCTCACCAAAGTTCAATATGAAACCCTTCCCACTATATTTTCGACCTCCAGGTTGTGGAAGCATATTGGCATATCCGTAATCTTGAATTGGATTATCGGCCCCTTTATTATGCTCGGTCTGGCATGGGCGACACTCCCTGACCTACCCGCCTACAGAACGGGTGTCATCATGGTTGGAATCGCACGTTGCATAGCTATGGTCATTATATGGAACGATCTTGCTGGTGGCGATTCTGAGTACTGTGCTATTCTGGTAGTAGTCAATGCGGCGATGCAGATCGTCCTCTACTCGCCGTATTCTGTTTTGTTCATCAATGTGATTGGTGGAAATCACCAACAGTCCCTCCATGTCTCCTATGGGACTGTGGCTATTTCGGTTCTCATCGTGAGCTTTCAGCATCCTTCATTACATTGATGACAGTTTATTAACGCTGAAATACGCAGTATCTGGGAATACCGCTCCTTGCGGGCGTAATCACTAGATATGGACTCATTCTACTTGCAGGAAAGGGTTTCTTCACCAAGAGGTTTTTGCCTATATTCTCCCCACTCTCCCTCATCGGCCTGCTATACACCATCATTGTTCTCTTTGCTTATCAAGGTCACCGAATCATCCACAACATCGGTCCCGTATTCCGCGTCTTCGTCCCACTGATCCTTTATTTCATTATCATGTGGACATCGACATTCGCGTTGATACACCATTTAGCTCGGAGGGAAGTGCCTCGGGCTGACCATGGTCGAATGTATGGGTATGAGACGGCCGTTGTTCAGGCCTTCACAGCCGCAAGCAACAACTTCGTAAGTCGTCATGTCTCCTTGGAATGTGCTTTATACATAATTCAAATCCATCCAGGAGCTTGCGATCGCTGTCGCAATTGCGGTGTATGGTGTCAACTCGGAGCAGGCGTTGGCAGCCACCATTGGACCCCTCATCGAGGTGCCAGTTCTCCTTGGCCTCACATGGGTAGCGCTCTATCTTCGTCATAAACTCGATTGGAACAAGGCCATTTGCGCCGAACCGGAGGCACCTGAGAAAGTTGTGTAGGAAGGAAGATTCTTGTTCTTAAATACCCAGGATTTCAATGGAATAAATTGTGGGGTCACATATTATCGTTACTATGTCCATCAAACAGTAGTAGGCTTGTATAAGATATTTTCTGCAGCATTCACACCCGCGCGAAGATTATGATATCATCAAAAACCTGATCATTCGGGTGATTTTGATTTTTAAATTCAAAATCATCAGTGTGGCTTGGCTGTATCCCTCTTGCTGCTAACCCACTTTTCAACCGAAATTCCCCTGTATGGCCTTATATCCTACGCTTCCAGACATCAAGGGCATCGCCGAGGCTTTCAGGAACGATGAGGAGCAGGTGAATCCCATTCGTGAGGGTTTAAGCCACGGCAATCCTGCAAACATAAAAGAGGTGGTTCTAATTTATTCCTAGTATCCTCAAGAATATGAAACATTTTTCGACAGGGAGAAACAGTGGTTTATCTTGGATTTGGAAGCGGTATTGATGTTTTCCTCGCTGCCAGGAAGGTAGGACCGACTGGTTCAGTTATCGGATTGGATATATCTGAGGTACACTACCTTCTACCTTTCTTTCATACATTTCATTTTTAAATTCCTGACTTGACCTCAGGACATGATCACTGCCGCTCGCAAGAATGCGGTGGTGAAGGGATTGAAACCTCCACAGGTTGCTTTTGTGAAAGCCCCTTTGACGGAGAACCTCCCCATTGAACCAAATTCGGTTGAGTATATTTTCTTTAATCCTGTCGTCAACTCGCTACCCCCGGAAGGCAGAGCTTCGCTCTTCAAAGAGGTAAACAGGATCCTGAGGCCTGAAGGGCGAGTCATCTTGGACGATGTAAATCTTTTCCCGCTATTCATTCCCTAAATACTCTGATTCACAAGACGCTAGATCGTCGCAAAAAAGCCGATTCCAGAAAACATAAAGAATGATATCGCGGCCCACTTCGCTACTTTTTCTAGGGCTATCATCGTGGAAGAGTACCGATCAATTCTCAAGGAAGCCGGGTTGTCGGGTAACTCCTAAAATTTAAGTTTCAATTCCACGCGATACTGATTTTTCTATCACAAGATATTGTCTTCGTCGAGACAAAACACGACCTCAGCGTAGATTACGAGAACAGACAGGACGGCACGACGAGTCCTGGTATCCCCACGCTTCTGGGCGTTTTTGTGTCGAAGCTGACTTATGATATCAATGAATGGGTTGGTGAGCGCTTGTTTTTCCCTTAACGACATCCAGACACTTCTCATTCCCATTTTTAGGAACCTACCAGATTCATGCAGTCAAGCGTGGATCGCCGGTTGAAAAGCCCCCCACTGCCCTTTCCCACTGGTGGGATGCCTATCCTACCGCTAAATCGTCGCCCTCGTTCATGACGGCCGAAGAAATCGTTGCACTGAAGAAAGATCCAGCTACCAGTACCGAATTCGCGGTAATTGATGTCCGCAGGGGTGACCACGGGGTGTGTATTTTATCGCTCGCTACCCGTGCGCTTAATTTTCTGAAGCTGGAACCTCTTCGCCTGAAGGGTGGTCACGTTCGCGGAAGCGACAACTGGGCAGCACAAACGTTTTATGATGATCTTCCCGCTTTCTATGAAAAATACAAGGACACGACGAGGGTGATTTTTTATTGCTCGAAGAGTAATGGCCGGGGACCGAGGTGCGCTGGGTGGTATGGTTTTCACATGGTTTACCTGGAACATGTTATTGATGCGTTCAAAATACATAGGTATCAAGATTACCTTGATTCTCGGGAGGATCATAAATCGACGGCCTATGTTCTCAAAGGAGGTGTCAAAAATTGGCTCACGCAATATGGTGACAACGATGATCTCGTTGACAGAGACTGATTTTTCAAGCAGTGACGAAGGTGGCATATTACCACGCAATTATAAAATTAGCGCTGTATTACCATCTCAGATGCCGCTCTATAAGTGTCAAAAATTTAACAACAAAAAACAAGAGCACGAACTGATTCAGATTCAGAAGACGTATCAGTACAGTGACCAACAAGACGAAAAGTGGAAGTGGAGCGGCGCCGCCCCCTGCTTCTGACTTCGAATCTTGCGCTCGGTCATGTAACCTCACTTAAGTGTCCAACGCTCATCCCCATCGTCGCCCTCGGCAATAATGGAATCATTCGATTCGTAACTCCCTTCCCATTTCTTCGTTCTCCTTCTGCTTTCCAACTTTCCTGGTGGCTATACAACTTCCTGAGCCCTCGTGGTTCTAACCTCTAGACTGGCTAATTCGCGAAGGTGGGCCACCCGTCGGGAAACCAAAGCGACTCAATGTACTTATCTCCGACCTCCCGCACTAGTTATTTGAAGAAGCAGAATTGAATTCACTTATTCAACTTCCATATCCCATCGCGAACGACCACGAGACCTTCCCTCCTCGCAGCCTCCATAAACGCCCCAAGCTGCTCGACCGTGCGATCGTATCCAGGAACGAACTTCAACATCGTTTGTATACGATCCAACGGTAAAGCGCCAATATTCGTAAGCATCCCTTCAATGAACTAGGTAGAAAAATATTAAGATCAGTGTTCGAACCCAACAAAGAAAGAAGCACGACCGAATGTACCTTCCAGTGTACCCGCATCTGTTCAGCCTGTTGCTGTTGTACGCTCAATAGTGGAGGGTTATCCATTAAAGTTGCTGGTAATACCGTGAGCGCTTGTCCAACGCAAATAGCTAGAAAAGGACATACCCAATCTCGATGGGTCTCGCTCTCGTGCACCAGAACCTCCCAAATCGGCCCTCTCCAACAAATTGAACGTAAACTCAGGATCCTCTATGAGAATACCGTGATCGACCCATGTCGACAACGCCTTGAGAGACGCGCTTCGATCAACAGGCCCAATAGCCTCGATGAGGTCGTCGAGAACCCAAATAGCTGAGGAAAGTCGATCGATCAGCTATCTCCAATACACCCAAACATTAAAAATAAAAGTTACGTTTTTCTGAGAATAATTCGATAAACGCCGCTTCCAGCGGAGGGACATCCACCTCCAATGTCCGATCTTCTAGTTCGATTTCCAGTTGCACGGTACCAAGGTGAGGGAGCCATTTGAGCTTCTTGTCGGGTTTGAACACCGTAAATTCGTGCGCGTACGCTGATTGCATCCTACAATTCAATAGAACAAATTAAAAATTTCGCACTCTTCCGAGAATAGGGATAGATGGAACTAACTTATTGAATTGGCCAGGCATGACTAAATCGCTCGACTCGAGAGCGGGCCAGAAGTGTCTGGATATGATGGTGGGATGGACGATGGACTAAACAATTCTTCCATTAGATAGCTCCAGGGAGAACAAGGGTTTGGGCAGGGCATACCGCTTTTTGCGATTGTACATGTCCATCAATTCGTTTGGAATCGGTCATATCCTTCAACATCACTTCGCACACTTGCAGAGCAGCCTCTCCGAATCGAATCTTCAGAATTTCGACGTTCCTCCTCTGCGGATGGTAAGTCATCAAAGGGAAAGTATGAAAGACAGACCAAACTGTACCTCACGCTCAACGCGATCCGAACTATCTTTCGTAATCGCCAGCAATCTCTGTGCCAGAAGCACCTGCAGTTCCTTCACGAAAAGGTCTTTTGAATCGTATATACTAACAAGCGTGCTGATGACATCGCTTGGCTTGTTAGTTCGGAATTCTATTGAGATACAGGGAACAAGCAAAATAATCAGATCCATCAGACTTCGTTTTCTAACCCGACGAAAGAAAAAAAAAAAAAAAGAGAAGTCCTGACCAGGGCCAGCGTCAATAGGATCCGGTTCCCAGTTCGGGTCCGTGTAGTCCTCCAACTCGGGTTGTTGAAGGGGTTGAATGGGCTCGTTTTCATCCACCAGAGAGTCGCCGCTGTCATCATCGCCGACTAGGTTGGCTACGATGCTTCGGATTGTATCCGGTCGTTCTCTGTGAATGAGAAAAAAAGAAGAATTAAGGAAGAACTCTGGAGGGCTTGCAAAGGGGTAGAACCTCAAGTAGCGCCGAATAGGATCAGCAACCTTGAAGAGAAGGACACCAGGAGGGTCTATGATCCGAAGACATTTAATCGTGGCGACGTATTGCTGGAGGATAAGTCTTGTGTCGGCGCCTGGATGAAGGAGACGTTTGCGGTTTCTAAACGAAGGAGTAGGGTGTCAGCTAAGATCGGGGTGTAAAACTACTTGAACGAGGACGATGCATACGATTTTCGCAAAGAACTGACGAGATTGGCACGTTGATCGACACGCTGAAGGCAATCCTAAAGACGAGCGAATATCAATAAGCTTGATGGAATTCGTGAAGAAACTCGGAATATATACTCGTAAATCATGTAAGGCACCCATGGAATCGGGAAAATCGATGATAATGTCAAATATTTCTTTCGTTCTAGAGGCGTAGATTCATTTAGAGCCAAGGAGATGAAATGAGTCGCAGGAGCATACCGCAGATCGCATAGCGTCTTGTTTATATGAAAATCAAAACGCGACCCAACGCCCTGCAGCATCGTTTTCGCTTCTTCCGCTACACTTTATCGTCAGACATGTTATAACTCATAAAAAAAAATAGGAAGTAACACATACGATTGGAAGCCCCTCTCGCATACACATGCAACATCCACGGTACAACCTTCTCCGACATCCACACCCGCAGATCCTCCAACATAGGCTTCGTCCACTCGCCCGTACATGTCTTCAACACATGTTCCTCAATGTACTCGTATCCTACACTCGCGATGATGCTTTCGTAGCGATCAATAAGCCCCAGAATCTCAAAGTTTTTCCATATGGTGCAGTGCACATTCGGGTCCCATTTGGGTCTTACTTGTTCTTGTTCTTCTTCGTCTGGATCGGTTTCGGGTGGGGCGAGCAGGCACGCACAGAGCTCTTTGAAGGCAATAGTGAAGGATGGAGGTAGAGCGGAGAAGAGACGAGTGTGGAAGTTAAGGGTGTATGAAGAAAACACGGTAGCGCCGAGCCTAAGAAAAGCTGGTTGGAGAAGGGTCATTGAAACGATGCCAGCCAACTCACTCTTCAGGAGGTGCCCACGCTTTATACCATTCCATCAAACATGACACAAGATCTTTCAGCTCCTCTGGTGACTTGCTGACCTTGTATGGGTTTCAACAGACGAAAGTTACCGCGGTGATGAAACGACATGCCTCAAAACGAACGATGTACTGGTTTATCTCGTTTTCAACCAGGTAAAAGTTCTTCCGCATATCCTCTGGTGAATGTAGGATCAGAAAGACGCGTATTGCTCAGGTTTTGAGCGAAAGTACCCAAGAAATTCTCCAGTAACGCAGGTAATCGTCGAGATTGGCTAATAAGGGTGAAAGCAGGCCGTGCCCGCTCGAGGTCCTTCTCTGTCTTGGTCAAATATTTCATGAGCCTCAGAAAGACTTCGGTATAGATGTAAAGGCATACCGTAGGGCATACCATTAACATCGAGAGGCACGTTCTTAATATCCACAGGGTACAAAAACTGAATTGAAATTGCCCATGCCTGCCATTTTTAGTCAGTAAAAAAAAAACACAATGCATATACACCACGTACTTCGCTGAAGCTCATCAATCCCGATATTCCTGGCGCTTCTCCATTCAAGCGGTGGAACGATTCCTGCCATTTTGCGGCTACCTGGGACATCAACGCGCTGGTAGCCATTTGAACGGACAGAGCAGACGAAATAAAGGTGGTAAATTCGAGTTATGAGAGAGATGGAGGTGTTGATATCCTTGACATTCGTCGTTGAAAAGCAGAGCGAGCACGTGGCCAATAATCGCGACCGCGTGACCCCGTACTGTGTCCTACACGCATTCCGGGGACCGGCACAACATCGTCGTAAACTCATTCGTAAATGCCAGCGAACTTATTATAATAGGCCCATTCGAAGAGCTCAGCATCCAGGACAAATTTATTTCTCCTTTTACCCTCCTTGGCATGATTCTCGGAGTGGTGATAGGTGAATTTGCACCCAATGTTCGCAATGCCTTGGACACTGCCAAGTTCGAGAGTGTCTCACTCCGTATGTACAGAGTTCGAATTCATCCCTCAAGTTATACTAAATCTGCAAAAAAACACAGCAATCGCAATAGGGCTAATCGTCATGATGTGGCCTATCCTCACCAAATTTCAATATGAAACCCTTCCCGCTATATTTTCGACCTCTAGATTGTGGAAGTATATTGGTATATCGGTAATCTTAAATTGGATTATTGGCCCCTTTATTATGCTCGGTCTTGCGTGGGCGACGCTACCTGACCTACCCGCCTACAGAACGGGTGTCATCGTGGTTGGTGTCGTACGCTGCATAGCTATAGTCGTTATATAGAATGACCTTGCTGGTGGAGATTCTGACTACTGTGCTATTCTGGTAGTAGTCAATGCAGCGATGCAGATCGTCCTCTACTCGTCATATTCTGTTTGGTTCATCAACGTGATTGGCGGAAATCACCAACACTCCCTAGCACTCCCTTACCCCTCGTGAGCTTTCAGCATCCTTCATTACGTTGGTGACAGTTTATTAATGGGGAAATGTACAGTATCTTGGAATACCGCTCCGTCACTCGATATGGACTCATTCTACTCGCAGGAACTTAGGACTTTTTGACCAGGAGGTTTTTGCCTATATTCACTGATCCTCTATTTCATTATCATATGGACATCGACATCCGCGTTGATATACCATTCAACTCGGAGGGAAGTTCCTCGGGCTGACCATGGTCGAGTGTATCGGTATGAGACGGCCGTTGTTCAGGTCTTCACAGCCGTAAGCAACAACTTTGTAAATCGTCACGTCTCTTTGAAATGTACTTTTTTCATCACTTGCACCCATCCATCTAGGAGCTCGCCATCGCCGTTGCAATTGCGGTATATGGTGTCAACTCTGAGCAGTAGAGCTGCACGCCGTCGCCGTTTTTACGGTTGATACAGCTACCGTATGGGTGTGCCGTATCCGTCCCGTCATGAGAAATATGTTCACAATGACGGGATGGCTGACGGAACGGAACGGTGGCATCAGAGCCTTGCTTCAACTTCAGTTTTATCAATGCAATTGGGCCCAAACTTTGGCCGATTCCGATTGCCTTTCGAGATCCAAAATCGAGGAGCCCGGCCAAGCCCGACTAGGCTAGGCACAAACATGGAATTTGTATCCACAAATTCCTTGTCACGAAATATTTGAACTACTTTACAGTATTCAAATATTTCTTCTCTTCTCTCTTCTAAAAGACGCGCACGAGTTATCTCATCTATCGGTGCAATCTACCAAGTTAGTGCACGTCCGTGAGCAAAGTCAAAAGTTACAAATGAATAACATTAGGGTTCTGCAGGCGATAGTACAGGAAACTCTTGAAGACCCACATGGATACCGTATCACTTTGAAACTATACTTTCTTCTACTTATCCCTCCCTAAATATCTCCATCCACCAACCCTTCACCCGCCTTCTCACTTGTGCTTCATATATTTGCTCTCCTCATGACGAGCTGTCAAGGTAAGTTGTAAGTTGTACACCGGGGTGTAATGTAATCAGCCTGAATTTATTACCAATTACCCGTTCAATAAGAATCAGCAGCAGCTCTGATGAGTTCCTCCGCCGCCTTCGACCGCGGCTCGATGGTGCACTTGAAAGGTTCAGGGCTACTATATCGAATTCATTAGCATCCTTACTTTGTTCAACTAGAACCCGAAATGAGATACCTGACGATACCGGATTTATATTTCACGGACGGCTCGATCAATTCCCCATCTTGCCCTACCGCCTTGGATATGTTGAAAGTCGAAAGTAAGCTCGCGACTGTTAGGTTAAGGACAGAGATCGCTATACGGTTCCCTGGGCATATCCTGGTTGATCATATTAGCCCCTCAAGCTCAGGACATAGGTGGGCGATAAGGGAACATTACCTTCGACCAAACCCGAATGCCATCAATGCAGGATCTCGGACGCTTGGATCAAGCTGGCCGTTCTTTAGATATCGTTCGGGCTTGAAAGACGTTGGATCGGGATAGTCAGCTTCGTTTTGGAGCATCGCCCTGTATTGAAAGACAGCGAGTCTAGCAGTTATATCAACCTGCGAAAGCTTACGTGCTTACCAGACGTTCCCGATCACAATAGTTCCTTTCGGGATGAAGTAACCCTTGTAGACATCATCTTCTGTAGTCGAATGAGGCAAAGCTGCAAAAAAAAAATCTCACTTTTTTCTCTGCTCCAACAATGTCTGCCCTTACCAGTAGGTGTTACAGGCTGCCATCTAGTTTTGGATTATCATGGCGTCAATAACATGCATCGGTATTGTTTATCTTTGCTCTCACCGAAGAACTTCTTTGACAACAGCAACGACATATGGGAGATCCTTGAGGTCGCTGTACTCGGGCAATCTTCCTTGAAGGACCCGATCAAGCTCTTCCTGCGCCTTGGACTGTACCTCTGGGAAATAAAGCATCGCGACAAAGATGGTATGTACGGCTGACAGTGTTGTGTCTGAAGCAGCTACAGAGAGGATTCAGACAACTACGGGGGGTCTGGTGGATGCGACAAGAGGTGGCGTACCGACGAAGACAGTGGCCGCGGAGTCCTTGATGACGGTTTTCTGATGCTCCAGGTCTTTATTCTCATCAATATTGCAGAAGGCGTCCACCATAAGCGAGGATTTAGCACTTCCAGAAGCCTATCCTCCATCAGATCCGTCGTCAGGAGAATTTTTTGACGGAAGACGAACAATGTTTCTCATTGTCTCGGTATACGGCAAGCGGCGAAAGTCCTCTTGAATTTTTCGGAATTCTTTCGCTTGCTTCTGGAACGCTGCTCCAGGGACCCAACTCGGCACATGTCGCAAGATGGGAAGTAAATCGACAAGATACATCCCTGAAGCTGTGAGAGCTATAATACTCCCAACACCTGTTTCCGCTCGCTTGACATGTGGGTCGTCGGTCTCCTTGATGTCGAGACCATATGCAACGGATATGGCTATCCCACCAACCATACTGGAAATAATATCGTTTCAGGTTGAAGTCGATGGGAAGCTGAGGGACCTACTGTCGTGCGATAGACAAAAAGTTTTGTGGGTCCTTCAGCAATTGGGGTAACATCTTGCGGACAAACTCCATTTCGGTAACCTGGTACGACTCAGTGTTTCCTGGATGGAAATACTGCGTGAACATTCGTCGACGCTCCCTCCATGCCTCTCCATATGGCATGAGCTGAACGATCCCATTCCAACCCACCCTGACCGCGAAGTGATGTCAGAAGGACATAACTTGGAGGGTGGTGTATGATTGCCACGCACAGTTCATTTAACATCGTTAACTGGGGGCTAGATCCACTATCAATATATCAAATGTGCAGAAAATCGCAAAGCGACTGACCGATCGGAATAAATGGATGATCTCTTCTCCAAAAGCTCGATCGCATCCTCGAAAGAATCTAAGATAACCAAGTCGAGTCCTAGAGCATTGAGATGAATTATGTTGGAATCTTTGGGGTCGTTGGATAAGCACGCCTATGAATAATTCAAGGCCCCGATACATACTATACTCCTTGCAGAGCTTGGCGTACGTCAACCATTCGTGGCTCGTAGGAAGGTCAAACAAGTTCCCGAGAAATGGTAATTTTCTGGGCCCGGGTGGGAGTGGGTGGCGCGAACGCTTTCTGGTCCTGAAGTGAATGAACGCAGTGAGAACAAGTATGGCGAGAATGGCAAGGTAGTCTGATTTGAGCATAGCTAGATTCGGTAGTACGCTGCGTATGAAAATGCTGGACCCGATGCAGTGGTGAATCCGTAGGGTGGTTCGACATCCTATATAATTATTATACTATATAGAAAGCAACGACGAACACGTGAGGACAATGTCATAGAAATGGCAGGGAATCAAAAAAGAACTGTAGTACTTAATTCGGTTCCGAACATGGGATGAACAATGTTCCTTGTAATCTGCCAAGTGGAACAAAAATCCACCCCCAGGAGAATGGATCTGGCATTCTGTGACCACCCGGACGCTGCTGGGGGAGGTGGCGATGGCTCAGCAAGTGCAGGATCGGCAGCAATTAACTGGATCTCGCCAAGCAGGACCAAACAGGTGTTGAAGAAAATTCGTTGTGCAAGCAGCAAACCGAACCCTTCTACCCTCTGATTTCCCTACAGCCGTTATCATAACGATAGGCCCCTCCAACTTTCCTTTGTTTGGCTGTATCGGAGGATCTGAGAGTTGCCGAGGGCCTGCTGGCGACAAGCGAATAACCTTATGTACCAGACATTCTGGACAATTTTCCCTGTTGACCGCACGCTGACACCTGTAATATGCCGGGCATATTGGCAAGTGTGCTTCTTTTTGCTCAGATCGGCCTATCGTTATGATAACGGCTGTAATAGTGAAAAGAAGCATTCATAGCGTCAACCTCGACCTTCTCGCTAAGCGAGTAAGGAAGGCGATGGTGAACCTTTTAGAAAGGAGCGTGCGAAGGGTGCTGTACTATAAATCAAGCCGCAAGGTGCTAGTAAGTAACTGTAGTTTCGTCTCAAGCCACCATGGAGACTATTCCGTGGCTCGTCTGCTCCTGCATTTTTCTTTACATTTTCCAGAAAATGTTAGCCTTCTGGAAAGAAATAAGGGCCGTCCAGTGCGCACAAGTTCACCATTAAAATTGTCTTGGTTCTGATGTCGATATACTATAGGAACCACCCGGGGTACAGAACGCTATTATCCCCTGCAAGTTACCTGCATAGCTTCTTCCCGAAAATTAAAGGCATAGCTTTGGGCAACAATTACATATTCGATGGAAAACACGAGCGTCAGTCCTTTGGTTTTTCAGGATCATTTGGCTGCTTACTACAACTTATATCATTTAGCTTTTGCAGCGGCTGGTTGGGACGTTCATACTGCCGTGAGTTTAGAGTACAAGTATCGGTTTCCAATAAAGCTTTCTAACCGGCCTTTTCGATAGATCAGCGCCTTTCCTCAAGCACGGACTGTTGTTTACGTCGCTGACGCAGCTGTGATAAAGGTTCGAACAATATTTATCCTTACACTTTTCTGTTGTAACGACTCCTCACCTGGCTAGGAAATAACGTCGTCAAGGGCCCGTTTCCCAAAGTCTGTACATCTGTATACAGCCCTCACATTCTTCGGTCACAATATCATTACTGCTGAGGGAGAAGAATGGAAGAAATATCGAAAAACATGTGCACCTGCATTCTCTGACGTGAGGGTTCAATACTACCTATCATTGTACTTTTTAAGACGTTTTCGCAGCGAAACAACAAATTGGTATGGGATGCGAGCATGGAGATCGTTCAGGGCCTCTTCCGGGACGCTTGGGCTGGTCAGGATGTTGTCACAATCGATCATGGCGCCGATCTAACATTACCTGTGCGCTATGATCTGTTGCTCATTCTTTACCCGTCCTCGAGGGTGGCTTATGTTTAATTTTTCAGATGACCCTATTTGTCATTGGAGCGGCTGGTACGAACTTTTTCGCTCTTCCAAGCAGGCAACTGATGCTAACCCTCATGCTAAGGTTTTGGGAGGAAGATTTCATGGAAGGAAGATTCCGTTGTTCCGCCAGGACATGCCATGACTTTCAGAGATTCTCTTTATACCGTGGCTACCGATTATTTCTTCAAACTCGTTTTTCCAGATAAAGCAATGGGTCTCACAGCAAGGATGAAAAAATCAAGGAAGGCATTCGAGGAATTGCGTGTATGTCTTAACTCTTGTTCGTCGATCCTTGTCCATTCATGTCTCCTTTTGAAAGCTTTATTTGGCGGAGATGATCCGAGAACGACAGAGTACTGAGAAAACTCAGCGTCATGATTTATTCAGCAATCTTCTGGAGGCCAATGATCACACCCTTGATGTTACCACTCTATCAGAAGATGAGCTCATCGGTTTGTGGGCTACGTATATTTCATTCCTCTCCTTTATAAAATTATACTGCAGGCAATATATACATCTTCTTCGCTGCCGGTCATGAGGTTCGAATTTGCGTCTCTGCCTTGAAACAAAGCTCTCTGATATCTTCTATTCATTCAGACGACTGCGTACACTTTATGCTTTACATTTGCTATGCTTGCGTTATATCCAGAGGAACAAGAAAAACTCTTTAAGCACATCAAATCTGTCATTCCTGATGGTCAGAAACCAGTGCGAACCAATCCACCAATCTTGAGGTGGCCTCCAACACTAACATGAACACAGACATACGAACAGATGCCCTTGTTGACATATTCTTTGGCCGTCCTTTACGAAACTCTCCGACTGTTCCCGCCGGTCAGTATATCTCATATTCAAGAGCTTGCTGTATATGTGTAACATGCCGTCAGGCCACTATTGTCCCAAAAACTCCTCCTGAGGATACGAGTCTTGTCACCAGCAATATTCGCGGCGAGAAATGCACCATACCAGTTCCTAAGGATGTCGACATCGTTATATCTGTTGCTGGACTGCATTATAATCGTAAGGTTGCCTACTTGCCTTTTTATGACATGATACCTTATACCAAATCTTAGCTCGTTATTGGGAAGATCCCCATGCCTTCAAACCTTCCCGCTTCCTCGGAGACTGGCCCCGCGACGCATTTTTGCCTTTCAGTGCCGGTAAACCATTTTACAGAGTTGGATGATATCAAGGTCTGACAAATGATATCTCAGGTGCCCGTGCTTGCATTGGCAGAAAGTCCGTTAATCCTGATAACAATATCAGATCTATTCTCACCAGAATCGTATAGGTTTTTCGAAACGGAGGGAATAGCTGTCCTCACAATGTTGGTTTCTCGGTACAAGATTAGCATCAAGGAGGAACCACAGTTTGCCCATGAAACATTCGAAGAACGAAAGGCGAGAATTACGGCCACACAACAGGGTATAACAATCAGGTATGCTAGCTATGCTTTTATTTTCCTTGCCAAGGATTCTCAAACCAACCTGCATAGCCCCCTTCGTGTTCCTTTGGTGTTCACCCGCAGGAAATGAGGATTTTCTTGAATGACGCGCACCTAGCCATAGGTATATATATTAATTTTTGGAGATAACTCAGCCTGGCTTAGTTTGATACCCAATGTATCATGCGTATCCACACCGATTTTACGTAGTCGACCATTCAAGTATGTATACAACCACCCTTAGAAATGTCCGAGAGGCTAGAGCCCTAACAGCCGTTGAGGTGGAGCCATTGACATGGGATTAACATTCCTTTGATCCCACCATGATGTTCTTGACGTCGAGAGACTATCATGATAGGGATATTATACTGCGTTAACCTTGCTGGCTACCTCGTTTTTCGGTATATGTGCAAGGAAAGGATGAAGAATGTGCGGGCGCTCAGATACGTCCAGTTTGGCTCACATCAATATCCCTACCCCGAACATCTGTTGCGCTTTTGAAGATCATGGTCGCTACTATCTCAGCCATACCTCAAGATCAAATTATAAAGTTGCACGAAGTGACGACTGCCGAGTTTGTTCTATGCCACAACAATCTCGCAACACAATGACATCGTTGATGAAACGACGCTGGAAGTCAAAGCCTGTGAATATGCAGCTTTCTATCCCCCGGAGTTCGAGGAGGCCTTTTATCTCCGTCCTGGACCTTCGGTAGCCCTTGGAGAGGAAGTGAATGTTATTAGAGATACTAGAGCACTGGAAGGTCCTAGAAAACGAAATGTAAGCTAAGAAAGGCTATCGGCCATGCGGCCGAGCAATCATTCACGAAGTTGAATGAGCTCCATTTGCCGTTGCCTTGCAACGCGCAGCTCGTGTCGCGCGAGTTCGAGATTCTAAGGGAAAATATTTTTTAGTGGATAACAAAGGAATAGAACTAAAAGAGTTTTTCACCGGTGGTAAACCCTGAAACGCTTTGATTTTCACTCTCTTTTCTTTCAATTCTCGTTCCATGGCTTGTGTCCTCTCCCTCTGTTCTATCAGTTGTCGAATAGTAATTAAATCCTAGTTTTGCGGTTACTGTGTAAACTCAACCGTGCGTACCAGCAACGCGTCCAATTCTTTATGGTATTCCTTGACCTTTTTGATCACGGCCTCTTTACGTCGCTCTAAAGATGGAGGGTCCTGGTACCACTGCGGAGTTTAAATCAGATTTATCACGACTTTGTACACCGGTAGTTGTATTCTCAATACTTCACCTTTTGTTCAAATGCTTTGATACTTTAACAGGAACATGTAGACATTGATGTCCGCCATGTATAAAAATTACGGAATGTAAAACGAGGTTTTGGCTGAGTTATGCACAGAGTACTGTTTTGGTGTACAAAGTATCGGTTTACAATTCGGTTACTATTCGTCTCCGTTTAGATCTTTTAGGGCACACCTGGTCTGTCCTAGTCTGCATCAATCTCATCTCGATGGAGCGATTATGACTTTGAAAATCCTGACCCATAATCGGATTCTGGTGCTAGAAGAGATTCTTGTGCTTGAGTAAGCTTCTGCCATCCTGCTTCGTTTCCGAACTCTGCACCTGCATCCGGAACAAAAGGAGCGGGCTACCTGTTGCGAGTGCTCACGCTGGGGCAAGGAATGATCGAGTTGATGAACATAACGGCGTGACACTAGCGCGGCAGCGCTTCGTCGATGGACTCAGGAAACTTTAAATTTCGTTCAGACGTGTACTCTGTATAAAGTCATCGCCAAGCTATCGGGATTCGGGACAGGTGCAGGGTGAGATCTATGACGCCTATTCTAGTCGGAATTCCTATTGTGCTCCTAGCGCAATATATCATTGACCACGTCCGAAACCGTTCCGAAAAATAGATGATGGAAATGATAAGCGGGAAATTTTATGGTACGTCAGAAGCTATTAGGGAGGAGATTCTTGAGCCAGAAGACGAGACCCCGCACACCCTAAAATTTTCGAAACGGCCTAACGTTTTGCAGATAGGCTTGACGACAGCAAGTGATGTTGGACGATTTCCTGAGCGACTCTCGTACGAGAATCTCTTTCAGCAAGGAAATTGTTAGTATTTGTTTGGCCCTGACAGTGCACAAAACCAAGCCCGTGGCGCACCAAGGTGGTCCGTTTCTAGGACCTGTCATTTCTGAAGACTTATAGTGAGTAGCTCTGCCCCACAGTGCTTCGAAATACGCTGAGAACGTTCAGGAGAAATGGCCGCTGATCCCATATATTTTACCACGAATTCTGCGCTAGCACTTTCCAGTGTCCCCGTGTTATGCACTCTCGCATACCAAAGCTCAAAGGTCTTTTTGCCCAAGCACACCAGTCGGCAAGACAGATACACTTTTATTTGGATGGTGAGCTATTTTCATCTCTATTTCATTCGCTTTTTTTGCGATCCTTCTGCCGTACTTAACGGTACCATTCTAGGCTTTCAACGCATTGTCTCACGTCGTTTACGAAGCACCCTGGCTCTACTATTCTACTTTTGGCAGACAAATCATTACAAGCAGTGGACCGTTTGCTGCACTCTGTACGTTGAACATGGATCTTATTTGTGAAGGGCTTGCACTTATAGTCTTTTGGATTCAGGGAAAGAATACGCTCTTGCTGACTC
>Ga0307513_10004755_pt1 | contig 18036 bp, 20 predicted proteins | sample 15_EM_MG_FD_202174 | JGI IMG/M metagenome (GOLD analysis project Ga0307513, IMG submission 202174) | Populus trichocarpa ectomycorrhiza microbial communities from riparian zone in the Pacific Northwest, United States - 15_EM | ecosystem: Host-associated > Plants > Roots > Unclassified | place... | reverse complement strand
GAAACCCCAGAACCCTTCGCCTTGCAGGGTTCGCATGATGGACTTGCTCCAGGAGGGGTAGTCAGCCGCGCCATCGAGGGTGGGGATGTGGTCGAGTTTTAGTGTCATGATGAGGGAATATATGCGTTGTAAAATGGGCGAGGACGTGAACTGAGTGCAAAATAATAGAACCGTACGCAAACGGCAGGAACTGGGATGAAACCGACGAGGAGCTGCACGCAAGCAGCAGGAACTGGGATGAAACCGGCGAACTGGGGTGAAACCAGTGATGAACCATACGCAAACGGCGAACCAAGGTGGAATTGGCGAGGAACCATATGAAAACGGTGAACCGGGATGAAACTGGCAAGAAACCGTATGCAAACGGCAGGAACCGGGATGAAACCGGCAGTAGCTGTACGCAAACAGCAGGAACCGGGGTGAAACCGGCGAACTGGGATGAAACCAGCAATGAACTGTATGAAAATGGCGAACTAGGGGATGTCTAGCAAGGACGGCGTATGAAAACAACAAAAATGGCGAGAAATGCGGCAGAGGTGGTGACAAAGCTATTGAAAAACCGCGAGACGAGCGGCAAGACGAGTGGCAAGACGAGTGGCGAGAGGTCGCGTGATGGTTAAAGGAATGTGTGGAGGGTTCTTGAGTTCAGCGAGAGTGGGTGCGAGTTTTTGAAGTTTTACGAGGTTGAAAAAATTCCTGGCACCCCAGAAAATTCTTGTGCTCGAAAAAGGGGCTCGAAAAAAGGAGTGACGGTTGCGTGAGGGCTCGAGAAGGTCGATGTCGACGTCTGAGGAATGGATCAGGGAGCGCTGGGGCCCATAACCTGTTGGAAAACGGGGCGGGGATGCGAGGACGGCGGGACAACGAGCGTATATTGGTGGTGGTACAGGGTCAAGAAGCGTATATAGGAAGGAAAAAATGGGGGTGCCAAAGAAGCCCCCAATGTATCTACACGTACAAACAGCGGGTGGCGCGCACCGAGTTGGCTACAACAACATGAAATGTCAACACACTGCATTGTCTTCCTGCTTCACATCATCTTACTCCATGCCCTTGCCCTCCTCTCCACATCTGCCGGGATCCCATACTCCTGCCCCTCATACTATGCATGGCTGGGATTCCCAGACATCTAGATGACACCTAATTCAACCTATTTTGCTCAAGGATAATTTAGATGACTTAGGCAACATTTTATCACAGTCAAATTGTACCAAGTTCCTTTACAATTTAACTAAGTTAAATATATCGTAGGCCACCTCTAATCGTGGGAGTTCTGTACTTTTCCACTGCTGGGAAAATGCAGAACTCCCACGCTCAAATCCAGTGAGGACAAACTAATAACTTTACTTTCCACTTATTCTGGGTTAAGAATAGGATGTGATCTTTACACCATAATTATTTATTACACCTTTTGCAATTTTTACAATTTTTTTGCTAAAAATCCGTTGAGAATTGACTGTATAACTTGAAAAACACGTCCTAACCTATCCCATCACATGGATCATGTGACCAAATATGTTTGTTTATTTATGAACATCTTTGTATTTTCATTTAAGTCCCACCACATCAACCCACCAGCGCGCGGCCACCACTGCCGCCATCGAGCGCCCCAGCGATTGCCCACGTTTGGGCCAAATCGGAGCAGCTCGTCGACTCACCACGACAACATCACGACCCACAACTACTGCCACATCGCCGCCACCACCCATGTCCAAGTCATCGCCGCTGCCCGACGACGCCTGCGTAGGCCACGTCACCGCCGTCAACAACCCCCAGCCACCACATCACTGCCAACGACACATGCGCATGCAACGTCACCGACGACAACAACCCACAGACGCCACATCGCAACCCGAGCCCCCTCTCCTCAAGGGATGTGGGCGCCGCATCATTGCCATCCGCCGAATTGACGAGCAGGGGTGAGGAAGATTCAGAGGAGCCAGGAGGGGTCAGGGAGAACGAGGAGGAGGGGGGAACCGCGGGAGGAGGGTACTGGTGCCCCCTCCCTCCTGCGGCGTCATTCCAGAAGCCAGCGAGGCGGCGTGCAACCTACATGCCGCCTCGTCTGAACTTCTTTATCCCCCCAACGACGAGGTGTCACGGTGTCGACAATGGGGCAGCATGATACCCACGCGCTGCCTTCGCTTCCCTCCGTTTACCCCCCAACGATGGGGTTTTTTTCTCCTGCAGCATCGATGACGACAACGGGGCGGCGTGCAACCTACACGCCGCCCTGTTTGATCTCGTTTATCTGCCTGTCATTAGGGGGATCCTTCCTGCGGCATCGATGACGGGGTGGAGTGCAACCCACACTCTGTCCCGTTTGAGCTCATTTCCTCCCCCTGCAGCATCAATAATGAGGCGGTATGTATGTTTCACGCCTTCCTATTCAAATTTCCCCCTCCCCTTTTCTTCTGTATTAATTAGTATACATTAATGTAAATTATATGTACATATTATAGATACAATAAAGTCATTTTCTTATCATGATTGCAAGTTGACAATGAAATCCCTATGATGTACCCTTCAAAATTTTTGACACTGACATCACTAGACCAGAATGAAATCCCTATGACGTATCCTTCAAAAATTTTGACACTGACATCACTGGACCAGAATGAAATCCCCGCCGGGTATTCCAGCCAAAAAAACTGAGTATTGCCATGGTGCCGGGGCTGGTTAGGATTAGTAATAGAGATTTTGGGTAGGCAGGTAGGATAGTTGGTTTGCCGAGGGTGCCGGATGGGATGGCGGGATGTGCAGGGGGTATTTCTGGTGGGGCGGGATATGTAAACATAGGTAAATAATCACCAGAGAGCATGCTAGGGGGCGCTTACTCGCTGTTGGGGGCGTTTGGCGGGGGTTTTGGGCGGGGTGAAAACATATTTAGGGTCTAGGATATTAATAAAAATATATACCGCCCTTTGCCCCTGGGCGCGGGGGCGGGAAGGGATGGATTGAAAGAGGAGCATTTGGATGACGTTTCCATTTTGGGAACACGCCATCAAATTTGATCCCACGGGCGCCTCTTTGCTATTGGGCTCATTTGGGGGCCGTTTTTAATAGGGCAAAAGTATATTTGTAGTCTAGTACATGAATGAAAATGTAATCTACCATTATTTTACACATTAGGGGATGGGAATGGATGGATGCGAGTATGCAGCTTTGGATAACGCCGCGTGCTCCTTCCGTTTTGGGAAGATGCCATCAATTTGGCTGGTTTTATGCTGCTGGCTCGGTTTTTCGTAGCAAAAAAAAAGAATCATATGTATTGATATTCCCAAGGAATGCTACTCCTTCCTTGGGTTTGTATTTAGTACAATGTAACTAAGAAAAAACAAAAAAAAAGAGCAAAGCTGCCTCGTTGAGTCCTACCCTCCGTCGTTGGGTAGGACCCTCCGTCACTGGGTCATACCCTCCGTCGTTGGGTCATACCCTCCGTCGTTCGGTCGTGCCCTCCGCTGTTCGGTCGTGCCCTCCGCTGTTCGGTCGTGCCCTCCGCTGTTGGGTCATACCCTCCGTCGTTGGGTCATACCCTCCGTCGTTCAGTCGTGCCCTCCGCTGTTGGGTCATAACCCTCCGTCTTTGGTCCCCCCCCCAATGCCCTGCCCCCCTCCCTGGTTCCTCATTTCCTTCACCTATCCCTCCGTCGAACTCGCGTCCGTCGTCCTGGGTGGTGGTGTTGTCGTCAGCGTCCCTACCCAACGGTAGGATGGTTTTCGTCCACGGATTTCCTACCATGTCCATTGTGAGGATCATCCCACATCACCTAGATGGTGGAGGGGATGTATCCTGTGTTGACATCGGCCCACATCCCTCAACAGAGGGGAGGGGCCAGATGGTAGTGGTGGCGCTGCGTCATCGCGTTTTTTACCCGTCGCCGTGCTCTCCTGCTCCCCACCCATTCATCGTCTCCACCCCGTCTCCGTGCTCTTCATCCCTGTTGATGGGCTCCATCGTGTCGTACCTCATCATCGTCTTGTCGTACCCTGTCATCGTCGTCTTGTCATTCATCATCCTCGTTGTGTCGTTGTTCGTCCTCCTGTCGTTCGTTGCCCTGTCGTTCATCGCCTTGTCGTTCGTCCTCCTGTTGTTTGTCATCCTCGTTCATCCACCTGTCATTTGTCGTCCTCGCTGTCTGTCGTTGGCCCTCATATTTCCCACTCCCCATCGCCTCAATTACTTCGTCGAGAGTTAGAAATTGGGCCCACATCCCTCAAGAGAGGGGAGGGGCACCATGCATTGTGAACGCGCATTGATTGGTCGAAGTCGAGGAGGTGGGGTCGATGTGGTGGTAGGTTGAGGGAGCTTGAAGCAACATCAACCGTGATTATGGTTGATGTCGAATTCAAACTCCGCTCTCGAGCACGATCATCATGCTCGTCGCTCGATATCAATGCATAGCAGTGCGATTATAAATATTAAATAGTAGTCAGTTTATAAATGTATTAAGTATACTAAATCCAAAATCTCATTATAAATGGTTTGAAATTCAATGTGCTATTTAGAAAATAACATGAACGGACGAACTCACCACGCTCTGCCAAAGTACCATATGTCAGTTCACAACCTTACCTACTGTATTATGTAGATGAACTTGTGGTCCATATCTCAAGCTCAACAATCCAGTTTTCCACAACCATCGGGGACATCGGCTCACCTATCTAGAAATTAGAATCAATCTATGAGTTTATTAAAATCATATTGTATTATTTTTTATATGTACTACATTGGTACTACAAAGGTTACTATATAGAATTGACGAAAGAAAGGTGGGGGCAGGATCATTGATGGGGGTTGTGAAAATGCGGACAAGGACTTTCTGGCTGGGATTTGAGAGTCACGTGTTTGATTAAGTAATGCCATCATTGATGGGGGTTGTGAAAACACGGACAAGGACTTTTCGGCTGGGGAAAAAAACTCATCTTTATAAATAAAGACTCGTAATTATAAAATTGTTACAAAAAAATGAAATATATGGCAAATGGTAAGCATCTTTCTCATTTATTGACTAATTACTAAATCATGTTATATAGTTTCCTTGACCAAGAATACAACACAAGCATAAAGCTCAATGATAAACAGTTGGATGGAGAAGAAGTTTTTGTTTTTTATGAATACAACCAAGCATTTGTGTCACATATCCCAAACTTTTTTTATCAACTTATATCCAAATTCAACAAAGAAATTCCAGCCATTTCTGCAGGAGAAATAAATATAAATACTAAGTCTGGAATTGATTGAAAAGTATCCTATCATCAAAGGCATTGAATGAATGCTTACATAATTTGCACATTTGTTGCATATAGTATACATTCAAGGTTAAACTCATGAAGGGAGGGTAGCAAGCATACCTGTTACCTCTTCCAATCATATGTTTTTTCTTTTTGTTTGGAATGAAAAGTGTGGTTATTCCTCAAAGACAAGCAGATATTGTGTATTATGGCTATAGCGATAATGGGCTTTGAGAGTCAAATTGAATTATTGATTATCAATGAAATGAAGGGGACAGTAGGTCATACACATTCTGCATTGCAGGTTTTGGGAGTTACATGAATTATTGTTGCCATCTAGGGGGTGACATATTCATGGTCACACATGTTCTGGCCAGAATGTGTGAGAAAATTGCTTGATTATCAATGAAATGATGGGGGTAACATATTCGTGGTCGCTCACATTCTGGCTAGATTGTATGAGTCATGTGAATTAGTGTTGCCATCAAAGATAGAGGTAATATATTCGTGGTCGCTCACATTCTGGCTAGATTGTGTAAGTTACATGAATTAATGATGCCATCAATGATGGAGGTAATGTATTCGCGGTCGCTCACATTCTGGCTAGATTGTGTGAGTCACGTGAATTAATGATGCCATCAATGATGGGGGTAACGTATTCGCGGTCGCTCACATTCTGGCTAGATTGTGTGAGTCACGTGAGTTAGTGATGCCATCAATGATGGGGGTAACGTATTCGCGGTCGCGGTACTTCTGGATGGGTTAAAAAAACTCATCTTTATAAATAAAGACTCGTAAACGTCCAAACTTTTTCTTTTGGATTATCATGTGACCTGACCAGTGAAAGACACCGGGCCGGGAAGACAGGGGCGAAACGACGAAAAGGTGTTTAAATAACAGAAAGCGACCGGTGGATAGGCCGTAGTGTACATGTCTAAAGGTGATGGAAGGAGGCCGCTTGGTTGGACTCGGATCCTCAGACTTCCGAGAGTCGGGAGTCACTGTTATTAATAATTGAATTTGAATTGCCATATCTCCAGGAACGTCCACACAAGAAAGTACAGCATAATTTTCGTCATCTATTAGGAATAGATCGGGAGCCGAGGAAATTCGACTGGTAATCAATCGTCATCGTCATCGCTTTCTTCGCCCTCGTCCTCTTCGTCCTCGTCACTGTCATCATCAAAAGGAGGAGGATCAAGCAAGTAGGCCAGCGCAAGTGGTATAACCTTTGAGGATCAGTCGTTAGCACATCCAGTTAATGTAACGAGTTCCGGTGAAACGCACCTCGTTCCGAATATCTCTCCCACATTCGAAATCGCTTTTTATCTCGTCTAGTAGAGCAACGTAATCTTCACCCGTCATATTGTTCACCTCAAATTCAGATGGTAGACTCTGTGGCTGAAAGAAGGTAAAAAAGGATACAGGCCCGCCTGCATCGCCAGCCACGTTGGCCGCAGTGAGATCCATCCCGCCCATCCAATGGATCGCGCAACCGATCGACTTCGCATATAAAAACTCGCCAAATTCATCTACCTGACCGTTTTTATAGTAATAGGTCTTCTCCAAAGTGTGGTCCGTGAAATATGGATTACTGCTGGAGAAATCGAAGGATAATTTGTATCCGACGTCGTCACTACTTGGCGCCCTGGAGGAGATGGCTAGGGAATTAGATGGTGCGCTGGATCCAGCCGCGACACCCGCGGACGAAATTGCAGCCAATTTTACCGGCGAGACAGGTCGTCCAGTCAAATACGTGCACCGGATGTCGATGAGGTATTCCAAGGCTTTTTGATCTCGCTCTGTAATGATCATGGAGAGGCCAGGATGATTCATCCATACAGCGAGCCAAAAGTTAGAAATTCGGTTGTTCCTTTGAGGATGATGGGTCGTTGGTCGTGGTTGGAACTTTTTCCCGAGGACCTTTCGCAGCCCTGTCTCCCCTGCCTTGAGCTCTGCCTCACTGGGTTGGGAATTTCCTGTTACAATAGCCTTTCGGCGGTTGTACAGGGGATCTAAGAGTGCAGCGTACTGTGTAATATGTGTAATATAGGAGGGAGGAAATCAGTGACCGTGTTTAAGAAATAAGCTTGTAAACTGAGCATTCCACCTTTTTACTCAACTCCAACGCTTCGAGTTGGCATTGATATCGGATTTTCTGACGGGGATAGAAGTTGTCTGTATCTTCATAGAACATCACCTCGAGTCAGAATATGCAACATGCAACATACCCCTCGAATCTGAACCTGTCCTCAGGTTCTCTGCAGTAGTGTCTAACTGGAGATTATTTGTCAATTATAGAAATGCCAAGAGATAGTCCTCGTAAAACATACATCTATGATTTCATCGCCTACTGACGTGGCATCCTGCTTTGCGGAAAGAACTGCAGTTCCTGTGATCGGTTAGCACTTGTTGAAAACAAATCGTTCGATGCCATACCTTCATAAGAACTGGCACTATATTTTAATCGCAGAAGTTGGACTACAAGTTCACTGTCGATTGGGTCGTACTGGTCGAGAGGGAGTACATAAGACAGCACTTGGGGTAAATATAAAGGTACGACCTACCCCGTTGGTTACCTCACACCAATCATCATCGTGAGCAATAGCGATCTTGGCTTCAGGGATCTAGATGGGCAAAGCAATCAGATGATCTATATCACACCTTAAGAGAATCGGTTCACTTCCTCAAGAAGGACCTTGTTGATTGTGTCCAAAGGATGGAAGAGCTAGTACGAAAGGTGAAACGTTAGCAATTAAAACCGTAGATATCCGTTTGTTAGAATACTGACCTTATCGCCTGCTGGGAAGTGTTCGAGGTTCATTCTATTGCAGTTAGAAGTGCTGTATGTGGCATTACCACTCGACGGTGCCTGACTCCCTCCAGAAGTTTGACCGCTGCCTGGGTTGATCTCTGATGTCGAACCATCCATAGACTGTCCCGTATTCACCGCTATGGTTCCGTGGCTTTCCGCCAAAATACGCGTCCACGCATCCTCCGAAAACGCGATTTTGTAACCTTTTATGAATAACGTCTGATTTTGAGGTACAGCGCTTTCGTTGTCGAGCTCTTCATCAGGTCCAGGTCCTGTTCTGGCCATTCTGCAGCCACGCGATCTTTCCCAAATATAACGTGGGTCTTTTGGATGCGTCGACTGTCCAAGCTTAAGACTGCTTTCTTCCCGCGTGGATCGATTAAACGTCGCCATCCCCCAATCCCCTGCTTTCGTGCAGCCTGTCACGAAATAAAGTGAATTGCGATCAATATCTCGCCCAGTGCTGATTGCATAAGAGATCCACGTTTCTGCATATTTAACAATGAATCGTTTCATTTCAGCGGAATTAAGGAGGTCTTCCTGGGAGGCGCCGTCAGGTAGAAAAAGGAGTGCTCCATTGTCGCTGGTATGCGAAATTGAAAGCTCCCTATATGTGAGGTCAGAGTAGCAATGGAAGGGCGCAACAGAAGATACAATGCCTACATTGTTTCACGCATCGTCTCGCAATGGCTTCCTAGGCTGCAAAGTGCTGTTCTGGAATTGAAGGCGCTTCGATCTTCATGAGTCCTGGCGACAGGCGGTAAAACATCATCAAATCCTGTAGGTAGGTCATGTGGGTTTCTTGGGTCGGTAGTAGGCAAGAGTGGATTGAATAGATAATCAAAAGAGCCGTCGTCCCTGATGGTACCGACATCACCGATGATGGTCCCAACTCTCCGTTTTTCAACAGGCAGAGAACTGATAGGCTGAGGCGCGGGCAAGGGATAGCCATGGCGGATGGATAGCATTGCCTTCACATATATTTCGTTGCTGCTCGAACAGCGCGACATCGTTTCAGATGGCGAAAAATCAGATTCATTATCTGGTATCTAAATGCAATACAAGATTAGCCTCAGATAGCCGAGGTAGACTGAAAACTCACAAGGCTAACGAGGCTGCTATTTGTGAGGCTGCTATTTGTAGAGCTCCAGGATCCTGAGCCTATAGCGTTGGGAAGCTCCTAGTCACTGTATTAGCATATGAATAAGATACGGGCATGAACTCACGCTCACTTGATGCTGAAGTGGTCCATCTCCCCAAACTGAGCTCGGGTCAGAGTACGACTCATTTGGAGAGTTGAAAGGTTGATCTATATCAAAGTCGTCAGGTTGAGCAAAATATGTGAGTTGTGATGTACCTGTGATTTCCGCTTCTAGGTCGTCTCCATTTAGTGCGAAAGGGTTATTCGACTTGCCAGGAGCCGGGGGACCATGTATGATGGGATATTCTTCCGTCATTTGTCCAAAAGGTGGCTGCAGGTCATGATCTTCAGACAATAACCGAGCCGGGACCTGGAAATTTCCTTGGGGAAGGTGGTTGACGATCCTCACGGATATCAGATGCCCTGAAGTGTTAGACACAATACTGTCCTGAAAAGACAAGTTTTGTGCATGGCTGAAAAACTCAGATGAAAAGGGATTGTTTGGACTGGCCATATTTCAGCGATGATCTTGAGGGCCGACTGGAATACGATCTGGGAGGTGATTTGGGAGGTAAAATGATAAGCGTACAAGTAGAATGGCAGGGTTATCAGGCTTATGGGAGGTGGCTATGCCCAGCGGTGGTCGTGCCTCGAAACGCATTACACAGGGTCGCGCTAATAAAGAACTCTAGATATTTTGAAAGATAAGTTTATTGCCATTTTGTTCAAGCTTACCTTGAAAACAAAAGAACCAAGTTTTGTGCATTTACCATTTTTTAAACCTCACGAATCGAAATTTACACAATGTGCAAATGCCCAGACATGGTGTAAATCAAATCAGATCATCCAATCGGTTTGGCTTCGCTTTCCTAGCTCAAATAAACCAATTCCCAATGAACTGTGAAGATAACATATCTTTTATTGCAGCCTAGGAATGTTGCTAGAGGGAACAAACTTGAATGCGCTCAGGTTAGAGGACCATTATACTTTTTCATGTCAAGGATCAACAGAAAGAAAACCCTAAAGAAAAAAACACCCCACCTTCCAACCAACCCAACCCCCCACCCCAACCTGCTCCACCATCGTCAACGGTACACTCGTATCCCAATTCGTCTCCGCTTTGACCCAGTCAAAGTTCCGATGTGTGCATTTGGAAGACAACGGCAACGCCGAGGTCGAAGGAGGTCGGGGATCTAACAACTCGAGCTCATCATCAGGTGGTGGGTAATAAAATTCGTCGGCGTCTTCAAGGGATAAGAGGCGTGGTGTTCCTGTTGTTGTTGCTGTCGGTGTTGTTGCTGTCGGTGTTGTTGCTTGCGCTTCCAGTTCTTCGAATTTGAATTCGAGGTAACACCCCCACCACCCCCTCAAACATCCGCCTTGATATCCACACTCGTCACAAACATATTCGCAGGCAGCTCGCCCTGCGCTTGAATCTCTGAAGGCGGGATCAACCATCGTTGGGGTAAACCATTTAATTAGGGTACTCCGTTTGATGCCGATGCGACGGGTGGGTGTTGTCGGGCTTGGGGATGATCGTCGTAGAAGGAGTGATCATCAAGTGAACCGTTGAAAGGTGTGATTAAGTCGAAGCTCGGTGAACCGGGTATGGATGATGAGAAGCAAGGATCGCACATTGCTGTGCAGTCGGCGTATTTGCCGATATCGGCGTCGACGTCGAGGATCGTGGATGCATCGAATTCTATTTCGTTTGCTGCGTCGCGTCTGTGTTGGTTGGTGTTGGTGTTGGAATTAACACTCTCGCCACCGTCCCCAAAATCGATCTTCCGTGGGATCGGATTCGCCGTAGACAGTTTAAACCCCTTATTCTTATTCTTTTTCCTTAACTTGATAACCTCGTCTTTGGTGATATATGCGCCGTCTGCATTGGTGGGACGCTCCAGAGCCCTTTTCCCTTGTTGTCTGCCTTTCGTTGTTTTTTCCTTGAGACAGTATCGGCACCTGCAGCGTCCTCATCGTAGTCCTCGGAGGAGTCGGATTGGATGCCGTCTTCGATTCCATCACGATGCAGCTGACCAGCATAATAGGTTCCTGCGCGGGTGTTTGTGCCAAACGCGACGTTGAGCGCGGAGGCTACGTCTGGTGCGGGTCCGTCGCGGTCGCGTTGGGTGCGTTTTTTGGAGGGTAGTGTGGGTTGGGTATTGGCGGGAGCAGTGGTGGGGGAAGAGACGGCAGCAGCAAGAGCAGCGCAAGTAGATATGGCGTTTGGAAGGGAAGTGGAAGTTGCATACCCGTGTGTCAGGGGGCTGGGAAGCGGGATCACGGCGGGGTTTATGGCGCTCTTAGTAGTGGTAGTTGTAGATGCCCGCCCGAGAAGGAGCGTGTTGGTTTCAGAGATGCCTTTGGGTGGCACAACAGTGGTGTCGGTTCTCTTCTTCTTCCTCCTGCGTTTGTTCCGCGAGTGCGTGGTGGGTTTGCCAGAGCCTTGGGGGGCATGGGTGGTGCTGGGAGGAGGGGGGTGTTGGATTGGGTTGAGAGAGAGGGTGAGTAAGCCACATACTTTGTGTTGGCTCGCGTGGGTTTTGCCATTGCGTTTGACGGGAGGGGTTTGGGTGGCAACGGCCGAGGAAGATGAACTAGATGACGACGACGACGACGATGAAGAAGATGAGGAAGAAGTGCTTGATTCATCGTCAGAACTTGAAGAGTCGATCTTAATGGGCGTTTTCAACGATGGCAGAATTGTAGGCGATTTTCGGACAACCCGTCCTGGCATCGACATTGGCTGTGATCGTTTCCACTTCCTGTTGACACAAGACCGTCCTTTTCAAAAGTGTTCTTCTTATCAATAAGACTTTCCACCAGGAATAAAAAAACATACCTTCAGTCTCGGGGGGGGGGGGGTCCAACTCCATCGCCACCTCCCCCTCTTTCAGCGCCCCCACTCCTACCGGACCCACCATCTTCACACAAACAAGATCCCCGTCCCTCATTCCCCCAAACAGACAATCATCCAGCAGCTCAAACTCCCCCGCAAACAACCCCACCTCCCTCGCATGCACCCTCCTTGAACGCATCAACTTGTCCAAGATCGATTCGGGCACGTTCTGCACGTCTGGGACAAACCATGCTTTGACGTCGAGTAGGGCGCTGTAGCTTTGGATGCGAAGATGCATTGGAATTGTTACATATGATGAATGAAAGGGCGAGAATGGAATTGTCATGTGACCCAAAAGAGACCCGGGCCGGGAAGACAGGGGCGAAACGACGGATGCAACGACAGAAATAACAGTACGATAACGAAAATTCAAATTCATTAATTGAAATATATGCCCTTGCTCCCGTTTCAACACAAGCCCCTTTATCCTCTCCCCAATCTCGAACGTACCCCCATACCTCACGTACAAATACAACAACCCTCCTCCTCCAGCCACCATATTTCATCCTTCAACGTTCGAACTTTGCAGAATCAGTGCCCAAAGTTAGCCCATCGGGTCTTGTTAAGCACTATTTCCGCTGCCATAGGCCTTTATTTATGCATCCAACGAGGACTAATTTCAACTTGCAATTGCGACCCCAGTTCAGTACCACTACTTTGTAAAGAGCGAGCCCCGCTGGATACGAGAGGTGGTGCCGTGAACTTTAATAAGATGGCGGCGGTCTGTTGGAAAGCCTTTTTTTGGATTAAGAACCACGTCCAGCGGCCTGTTCCGTTGTGTTTTATATTATTTATTGGCCTTTCTGTGCTAGTCTCCGATATAAAATACTCTTTCGTCGGGAGACTTATACACAGCTATAGGAGGTCAAGTGCTGACAATCCCATGCCCATCTTCAGAGTCGAGGCCAGGAACCCAACGACCAACCAAAGTTTCCACGGTGAAGCATTCTAGACCACGGGTTTTTCTTATGTTTTTCTAGTTCCGACTGGCAGGCGACAGTGGAGATAACATACTTGAGATCCTACTCCTTCCCTTTTTACTTGATGTGAGCACCCAACCAGCTTTATCTTCGTTGATCCTCGAGCTAGAAATCGGAGCCAACTGCGTAAAATAATCATAGAAGGCGAAATATATGTGCATGTGGGTATGCTCAGATTGATACTTCCCTCGCATCACAACTTTAATGAATTTGCCACCGCCTCCACATTTCTGTTGAAATCAAGCCAAGTCGTTCGCGTGATCAAGATTTGAAGATAAAGAATGAGGTTTTCAGTTGTCCTCCCACTAGACAAACAGAAGTGTAACGATAGTACAAGGTCTTGGATATATGCATTGGACTAAAGAATAAAAGGAGAGAAGGATATCGATGAAATAGGGCCTGCAGCCCAGAAGAATGCAAGAAATAATAAAAATGAGGAATGTACCGTACTACCGAGATTACGGTGTTATGCTCATAGCCTCCCGATATTCCAACAGTCAGAGTTAATCTGTACTGTCGTTCGAGCCTGAGACTACACACCTCCCGTCAGGCAAGAATGCGACCGAATGAACCAAATCGGTGTGCCACGGTTTTCTAACCAACCTCCCTGTCTCCGCATCCCAGATCTGAACTGTCCCGTTGCTCAGTGCAACTGGCATGACCCTGTCAGTGGGTCCTTCGATCGAGTTTGTGATCGGCTTCCCCGTCTCCGTATCCCAGATCCGAACTGTCCCGTCGCTTGCTGCATCCCAATGTAGGGGTACTTCGAACGACTTTCCAACCATCTCCGCATCCCAGATCCGAACTGTCCCATCACTTGACCCCGAGATTAAGCGCTTGTAATCAGGTGAGGATGCAAATGCAACTGACATGATCCTGCCTATGCGTTCTTTGAACGACTCTCCCACGTACTTCCTCCTTCCCGCATCCAACATCCGAACAATGTGCTGTAAAATGGTTGCGAGCTCTGAATGTTATCTGCCATTGCCAATTTCAATCCGTGCGCATTAGCGCGCGGGAGAATTTTTTGAAAGTCCATAAATTAAGAAACCATATTTTAGAGCATTTTATTAATTTACTTACACTGGAATGAACGGCTGAACCCGATGAGACTCGACTCCAGTAACATAACTTTACGTGGCTATGCACCCACATGATCTCCTTACTTGTACTGCTCAGCATTTCTCGTCCTTGTTATGGCTTCCAGAGTGAAGTAGAAAATGTAAAAAATATTTGAGTGAATAAAAATCACATTGAAGAGCGCAATTCAGAAATTTTAGCATGAAGGAGCAAGAATTGAACTCAAAAATTCTATATTTCAGTAAAAACAACAAATATTATCTCTGATCAGAAGAAATCGCGCGCATGCGCGTGCGAGAAAAAATTGTACTATCCATGGTCAGTACAAAAGATGGCATTTATCAATGTTGAGGACCTTCCAATCGAGAGGTAGTTGGAGTCTTTTTCTTTCTTTTCCTTTCTTTAATACCCAGTAAAATGGGGGGAAAACCGCGAGTCCTCCATCGATTCACAAATTTTGGTGGGTGGGAACGGCGATTCACAACTCGGACAGGTGCGATTCACAACTTTGGACCCTTGATTCACAACTTGGTTCACAACTTTTGGCAGGGAAACGGCTCGAATGGCGATCTCTGTTGAGAGATCGCCATTCTCACGGGTGCTGCGACGACACAGGGTTACCTGGTGTGCCATTTCTCACATTGTGTCATGATCCTCACCCATGTGTGTCCATCCTCCTAAATCATCGATAGGACTCTTCACTCCCTCCCCCTCACTGTTCCCTGCACCCTACTTCCTCTTCCGTGACTCCGACCTCTCCCTCTTCTGTTTCCCCCCCCTCTTCTCCCTCCCTCCTGTCCTCTTCCTCTTCCCTGTCCTCTTCCCTGCCCTCTTCCCCTTTCTTGTCCTCCTCTTCCTCTTTCTTGTCCTCCTCCTCCTCCTCCTCTTTCTTGTCCTCCTCCTCCTCCTCCTCTTTCTTGTCCTCCTCTTCCTCTTCCTCGTCCTCGTCCTCTTCCCCGCCCCTCACTCATTCTTTCGTGAATTTGACCCCTTCCTCTCCCGTTCCATTCCGTTCTTCCTCCTCCCTGACCCGCTCTTTCTCTTGCCCGCCCACCATTCCCTCTTCCACGACTTCGACCTCTTCCGTTCCTTCCCCCTCCCCTTCCTCTCAGCTGACCTCCGATTCCCCTTCCCTGACTCATCCCCGAGCCCTCCTCCCTGCCACTCCCTCGTTCTTCAGTACTTTCCTCTCTCGCTTCCGTTCCCTCCTCTGAATCTTCCCTATTAGCAGCGATCACAAGACGTGACATGCTTTCGTGCAGACGCTCTATGATATCCTTATCAACCTTGATCTCGACTTCCGCAACTAAATTCTCACCTTCAGCCTCAATCCACTCGCGTATTTCATTTGCCTTCATTGTACGTCTATACGTGAAATATTCAACGATTGTTTCTGCGGGTATAGACCCGAGAAATACATATTCGTCGGGGTTCCGTGCTTCAACTCCAACAGTCGCTCCGAGATCGCGCACCAGGTTGTTCCAGTGGTAATATCTCATTGTGCCTGTAGGAACTCGGCCTGGGCGGATTACTGCGATGTGAACAGGAAGATTGGCAGTACTGGAAGCCCTACACTTCTGGGTATAGTCTGTCATGATCCCTGCAAGGTACAGTGCATTATCCAAAGACTTTGTCGATGACATAAGTGGGCTGGGTTTCTTAGCATGCCGCCAGAGCGAATGGTCCTCAACAATCTTCCTTTGGTCCTCAAGAGGGAGATCCGGGAAGGATGCTGCGCAATTGGTGTCTCCAGCTACGAATCCGGAATGTGGTAAATTAGGTGGGGTGGTGCCGGAGCGAGGCTGCTGGGCGCGATAGAAAATATCTGCAGAACCCAATTCATTGAGGAGCATTTTAGGGCGTAGTGTCTCCATGGTGGTGAAGCAGTCCTTCGCGTTATCGCTTATCTCTGTGGGTATGAATTAAAGCAAGAAAGCGAAGCCTTGTCAAATAAAGTTCTTTCCAAATGTATGGCTGGGCTGTGCAGGCAGTACACACGTCCATCAAGATCTATGTACGTCACATGGGCATGCCGAACTTACCAACAGCAAGTATTTGACTCGTCGAAGGTTCAAGAGCAACACCGGGACAGCCTGGCTCGTTCTTCTCCTTGTCTCATCGAGATCTATGTACGTGTGGTATTTGACTCAACGAGGTTCAAGGGCAACACTGGGACGGCCCGGCTCATTCTTGTCCTTGTCTACCACTAAGGTCCGAAGAAACGTGCAGTACAGCAAGCTACTAAGCTTGACTCGGAGCTTATAATCCTATCCCTGTTCAACATCTCGTACTAACCCCCTTTATTCCACCACCAAACCCTTCCACCCACAGCGATTGCTACTCAAAGCAGGTAAGTCGAGGAGCAGGTTTCGGGGGGGAGGCGCAGGCTCACAGGCTCGTACCGCTCGCCATGTATTCGCGACTGAAGGCTGAAAACAGTCGTACGCGATAAGTACTCCAAGAGAAATTTAAAAGATGCTGTCACAAATGGATGAAAGTACCAAAGAAAGGTGCAGAATATGCAAAAGGAAAAAGAAAAAAATCGAGAACGAAGTGTGTAAAGTGAACGCAACGAATGGGTGATGATGATATATAGTTGGACAATGATACGACATTTGCAATACGTGAACGAAAGAATGTAAAAAAAAGACGAACCACAGCCACTACTCCCTAACCGCTGCCCAAAGCTCCGCCAACTCTTCCACACACTCGCCTTCGCGTTCTCCCGATATTCTCCAGAGTCATCGCTAATTTCCAGCCTAGCGGCAAAGATGGAGGAGCGGAGATGGCATGCATCGTCGTCGTCAATACGGGACCTCGTGCAGGAGGCGAGGACGCGATGAGAGGCGAGGTGGGCAGAGTAGGCATGGTGGCAGATGCGGGAAAGAGGTGAGGAGGCGTGGAACGGACGGAGACCAATTTGATACTCGACCTCTAGGTTCGCGTTGGCATCGGCATTGGGAGAGGAAAAGTAGGTGGTGGCCCAAACTTGCCCGAAATCGTAGATAAAGGTTTTGACGATGCTGATAGGAAAGCAGGTGAACGCGGGTAATCAGTTTCGTCAACATTTGACAACCGGGTTGGACGAGCTGGGTGGTTTGTGTTGTTCGTTGGCGATCCCTGGTGTTAGTGTGGTGGGAACGAAGACTGCGAAGCACCAAAGGAGCGCTTCTGGAAGATCGAGGGGATACAGGGGCAATGTCCATGTTATATTGGAGGTATGGACTCCTCCCTTTCTCGATCTTGCTTAATTTCCGGGTCTCACCACAGCGAATGGTAGCACTCGCATCCACCCCAAAATCCACCTTCAGCGCCCTAGCCTCGGCAGCAAGCTCTGACGCCAAGCCCAATCCTCGTGGTTCTGCCGCTATCTGCTGCCCCAATATCCGTTCCGATGCTCTGGGCGTACGCCTCAGAATCACCCTCCGGCGACGGGGTACCTTCATCCACAAATACACCGACAGGCCTCCTCGACCCGCCGATGTTACCGAAAACCGAAGCGAGCCATGGCATCTCGTGGAGCAGGGTCAGTTGTCAGTGGCTAAAGGTCATGTCGGCCAGGTCGCGCTAGTACAAAAATTTTAACAGATAAGTTATTGCAATTTTGTTCAAGTTTACCTTAAAAAAACAAGGGACTGGGGTTTGTGCATTCTGCATTGATCCGAGGAAGAAACCAACTTTTTCGTTTGACAGGTATTAAATTATCATGTGACTTGACCCTGTCGGGCCGGGAAGACAGGGGCGAAATGACGGAATGTAAGCGAAAGATACAAATACAACTTCATTTCCACCCATTAATCGAAACGTACGCCCCCGGATCCCGTTGCAGCACAACCCCCTTGATCCTCTCCCCAATCTCGAACGTACCCCCATGCCTCACATCCAAA
>Ga0307513_10004754_pt1 | contig 18038 bp, 9 predicted proteins | sample 15_EM_MG_FD_202174 | JGI IMG/M metagenome (GOLD analysis project Ga0307513, IMG submission 202174) | Populus trichocarpa ectomycorrhiza microbial communities from riparian zone in the Pacific Northwest, United States - 15_EM | ecosystem: Host-associated > Plants > Roots > Unclassified | place... | reverse complement strand
AGCGGATAGAACGGCAGATAGGCGAGGCCCCGCGCCTCGCACAGCGCGAGCACGGCCTCCTGCTGCTCGACGACGGACTGGCGCAGGTGCGCGAGCCGACGCTCGCCGGCCGCCACGTTGTACAGATTCTCCACGCTGACCAGCGGCGTCCGCGCCAATGCGTCCTCGAGCTGCGGCAGCGTGACGTTGCTGAGCCCCAGGTGGGCGATCTTGCCCTCGGCCTGCAGCGCGATCATCGCGTCGAGCGCTTCGCGAAACGGGACGTCGGCGCCGCGCGTCCAGCGCAGGTGCACGACCTCGAGGCGCTCGAGTCGCAGGGTACGCAGGTCGGTCTCGCAGCCCGCGCGTAGCTCGTCGGGGCGCAACGCGATCCCCCAGCTCGCGTCGGGATCTCGCGTGCCGCCGAGCTTGGTCGCGAGCACCAGCTCCTCGGGATACGGATACAGCGCCTCCGCGATCAATCGATTGGCGACCTCGGGCCCGTAGTACCAGGACGTATCGATCAGGGTCACGCCGAGCGCGACCGCGCGACGCAGCACGGCGCGCGCGACGTCGGGATCGCGCGGCGCGCCCCACACGCCGGGCCCGGGGAGCTGCATCGCGCCGAACCCGAGGCGACGCACGTCCCGATCGCCGAGCCGGACGGTCGAGGGCAGATGCGCGACGTCGGTCATCCAGCGCCTCCGAGCGCGGCGATCACGACGGCGACGGCGGTGCCCGCGAGCACGATGGCATTGACGCGATAGATCGCGCGCAGCGCGCGCGGCGAGCGCAGATGGCGACGCGCGAGCGCCGCCGTCTTGACGTAGCTGAGGTTCACCGCGAAGATCACGATCGCGACGACGATCGACAGCGTCACGAGGCGCGCCACGGTCAGCTCGCCGAGCGGCACGATCGCGGGCATCAGCGCGGCGTAGAACAGCACCGCCTTGGGATTGCCGAGCTGGAGCACGAAGCCCGAGAGCCACGCGCGGCGGTCGTGGGTCCCGGGCGTGGCGTCGAGCGCCATCGGCTCGCTGCGCGCCATGCGCCAGGCGAGCACGAGCAGGTACGCCGCGCCGATCAGCTCCCCCCAGCGCAGCGCGAAGCCGAACGTGCGAGCGGCGGCGCCGAGCCCGAGCGCCGCGACCCAGAGCCACAGCAGATCGCCGAGCAACAGGCCGACGCAGAAGCCGACCGCGCCGCGCTCGCCGCGGCCGAGCACACGGCCGATGGTCGCCATGACAGCGGGGCCGGGCACCGCGGCAGCCACCGCGAGCGCGCCGGCGAACCACGCGACCTGCCACGCGGTCATCGCGCACCTCGGCGAGCGCGACATGGGTTGAGCGTTGAGCGATGCGCGGAGCTGCGCGGACGACAGCGGGACGACTCGAACATCGTGGCCACTGTGCGGCCGCGCCCTCGCGGGGACAACGCGGAACGCGCGGGCTACCTATAAGGCAGCCTTATGGGTGCCGGATTCGACCTGGTTCGCTGCCTCGATCACACTGGCATGGAGGGCCGCGTGCGGGCGAGCCGCGGCGACGTTGCCACGCCCGGGCGCGCACGCTAGCTTCGTCGACCAGAGGCGCCGGAGATGAGCCAGCAGACCGATCTCGCCACGCCCTGGCTCGTCCGGCCGCGTCCGAACCCCGGCGCCGCGCTGCGCCTGGTGTGCTTTCCGTACGGCGGCGCGGGCACGACGGTGTTCCGGACCTGGCCGGCAGCGCTGCCCGCCGACGTCGAGGTCGTCGCGGTCGAGCTGCCCGGCCGCGAGAGCCGGAGCCGCGAGCCCAGGTTCGAGCGGCTCGCTCCGCTGGTCGCGGCGCTGACCGACGCCGTGGCGCCGCGGCTCGACACACCGTTCGCGATCTACGGCCACAGCCTCGGCTCGCTCGTCGGCTTCGGCTTCGCGCGCGAGCTGCGCCGCCGTGGCCTGCCCGGCCCGCGCCACCTGTTCGTGTCGGGGCGGCGCGCGCCGCAGCTGCCCGAGCGCACGGAGCTCGCCACGCTGCCCGATCGCGAGATGGCCGCGGCGCTGCGCCGGATGGGCGGCATTCCCGACGTCGTGTTCGCGGAGCCCGATCTGCTCGCGTGGTACCTGCCGATCATCCGCGACGACGTCCGCATCAGCGAGCTCGAGGTCATCGCGGACGACGCGCCGCTGCCCTGCCCGATCACGGCGTTCGGCGGCCTCGCCGACGATCTGGCCACGCCGGCCGAGATCGAGGCCTGGCGCAGCCAGACCTCGGCCGCGTTCGACCACGAGCTGTTCCCCGGCGGCCACTTCTTCCTCCAGACGGCGCGCGATCGGTTTCTCGGATCGCTGGCGCGACGGCTGTCGCGGATCACCAGCCCGCCATGAAGCTCTACGCGATCAGCGATCTCCACGTCGGCTTCGAAGCCAACCGGCAACTGTGGGGCACGCTGGGCGATCATCGCGGCGACTGGCTGATCCTCGCCGGCGACATCGGCGAGACCGAGGAGCACCTGCGCTACGCGCTCGAGATCGCGACCGCGCGCTTCGCTCGCGTGCTGTGGGCTCCCGGCAATCACGAGCTCTGGAGCTTGCCGAGCGACCCCAGCGCGCTGCGTGGCGAGGCGCGCTACCTGCGCTGCGTCGAGATCTGCCGCGAGCTCGGCGTGGTGACGCCGGAGGATCCCTACCCGGTCTGGCCGGGTGATCCGGCGCGCCCGGTGCTCGCGCCGCTGTTCGTGCTCTACGACTACACGTTCCGGCCCGACGAGATCGCGGCGGATCGCGCGCTCGAATGGGCGCGCGAGGCTGGCATCGAGTGCACAGATGAAGCCGTGCTGCACGCCGATCCGTTTCCCTCGCGGGCCGCGTGGTGCCACGCGCGCTGCGCGCTGAGCCAGGCCCGGCTCGACGCGATCCCGGCCGACCAGCCGACCGTCCTCATCAACCATTTCCCGCTGCGCCGCGAGCTGGCGTGGCTGCCGGCGATCCCGCGGTTCTCGCTGTGGTGCGGCACGCGGCGCACCGAGTCGTGGCATGTCGACTACCGCGCTCGCGTCGTGGTCTCTGGCCACCTGCACCTGCGCTCGACCCGCTGGATTGATGGCGTGCGATTCGAAGAAGTCTCGCTCGGCTATCCGCGCCAGCGCTCGTCCACGCCGCGCGCCATCGAGCACTACCTGCGCGAGATCCTGCCCGGGCCGGCCCGCGACGCTCGGTCGGCGTGACCGTGGCGACGATGGTCCCGGCATGGCGCGAGCCGCCCGCGCAGATCGCGCTCGGCCACGGCGAGGTCCACGTCTGGCGCGTGGCGCTCGACCCGCCGTCCGCGACGATCGCCGCGCTCGCGAGCGTGCTGGCCGACGACGAGCGCACCCGTGCGGCGCGGTTTCACTTCGACCGCGACCGCAACGCGTACATCATCGCGCGCGGCGCGCTGCGCACGCTGGCAGGTCGCTACCTCGAGCGACCGCCCGCCGCGCTCGGCTTCGGCTACCGGACCAAGGGCAAGCCGTACCTCCTGGCGCCGGACGGCGCGTGGTTGCGCTTCAACGTCTCGCACTCGGGCGACGTCGCGGTGATCGGCTTCGCGCGCGGCACGGAGCTCGGGGTCGACGTCGAGCGCCGGCGCTCGATGCCCGATCTCACCTCGCTCGCCCAGACCTCGTTCTCCCCCGACGAGTACGCGCGGTTCTGCGCGCTCGCGCCGCACGACCATGAGGCCGCGTTCTTTCGTTGCTGGTCGCGCAAGGAGGCGGTCATCAAGGCGACTGGCGAGGGCATGTCGCAGCTCGCCGACTTCGACGTCAGCCTCGAGCCCGGCGCGCCTGCCCGGCTGCGGCGGTTCGCCGGCGAGCCGCCCGGCGCGCCGCGCTGGTCACTCGACGATCTGCCGGAGATCCCGGGCTACGCCGCGGCGCTGGCCGTCGCGGGTCACGGCCTCGACGTCGCGTGCTGGGACCTTCGCCTCGTGCCCGGATGCTAGGGCGCCGGCGTGAACGCCGCCTGGAAGCGCCGGATGGCGCCGTGCACGCCAAACCCGATACCGCTCTCGAGTTGCTCCAGCTCGACCACGTTGTGCGCCAGAAAGATCAGGACCGAGCCGTCGCTGGGATCGGCCTGCCACCAGCCACCGAAGCCGCCGGGCCACCCGACTGCACCCCGGCCGCCGCCGCACACCGTCGGCTCGGCTTGCTTCGGCTCCATGACCACCGCGACGCCCATGCCAAATCCATGTCCGGATACGAAGATCGGGAGTCCGAGCAACGAGGCGCTCGCGCGTTGCTCCGGCGTGAGCTGGTTCGACGTCATCATCGCGAGGGTGTCCGGACGTAGCAGCCGTACGCCATCGACCGTTCCCGCACCGACAAACATCCGCGCAAAGGCACAGTAGTCGTCCAGCGTGGACCACAGACCTTGGCCGCCGGAGACATAGGCCATGTGCTCCGGGCGCTCCGGCATGGTCGCTCCCGGTACGGTGGCGACGCGCGTGAGCCCTCCCGACGCGTCGAACCCGTAGAGCTCCGCGCGCCGGTGCGCCTGCTCGCGAGGCACCGCGAACGCGGTGTCGGTCATCCCGAGCGGCGCGAAGATCCTGCGACGCAAGACGTCTTCGAGCGGCGCATCCTCGATGCGCGCGAGGAGGAACCCGAGGAGATCGGTCGAGCAGCCGTAGTGAAAGGTCGCGCCGGGCTGATCGATCAAGGGCAAGCGGGCGAGCCGCGCGAGCCAGTCGTCGGGGGCGACCGCGCTGTCGATGGAGCCACCCAGGGCCTCCTCGTACGCCTTGCGGATCGGACCGGTGTGAAAATCGCTGTAGGTGAGCCCCGAGCGATGCGTCAGCAGGTCTTCGAACGTGATCGGCCGCCGGGCGGGAACAGTCTGATCGAGGGGGCCGTTTGGTGCACGCACGACGCGCAGGTCCGAAAATTCGGGCGCCCAGCGGGTGATGGGATCGCCGAGCGCGAACCGCCCCTCCTCGAGCAGCATGAGCGCCGCGGTCGACGTGATGGGCTTCGTCATCGACGCGATGCGAAACAGGGTGTCGCGCTGGATGGGAATCCCCGCGTGCACATCGCGCCACCCGACACACGTGGTCTCCATCACCTTGCCGTCGCGCCAGACCAGCATGGCCGCGCCTGCGAGGGCCCCGCGATCGACCCTCGCCTGGATGGAGGCCGGAAATGGCTCTTCTGCCTTCATAGGATCAGCGAGCCCGGGAGCGATGCGGTGTTCGGATACAGCGCGCGCCAGTCGACGTCGATCCCGAGCGTCCACAGCCGCGCGAGCGACCGCAGCAGGCCGAGGTGGGTCCCCGGGACGCCGCTCGCCGGGCGCATCGAGGCTTGAAACACCACGCCGCGCGCCCCGGCACCCTGCTGGCTCGCCATCGAGGTCAGGTAGTAACCGGGGCCGACCTCGAGGAGGAGCCGGCAGCCTTGTCCGATCAAGGTCGCGACGCCCGCCGCGAACCGCACGGTCTTGTGAAGCTGCGCGCCCCAGTACGCCGGAGAGGTCGCTTGCGCCGCGGTGAGCATCTCGCCGCTGGCGCCCGAGACGATCGGCACGCGCGGCGGTTGCGGCTCGACGCGCGCCACGGCGCGGGCGAACGGCTCGGCGGCCTGCACCGCGGCGGCCGAGTGCCCGGCGAACGACATCTCGAGCCGCTGGAACCCGACGTCGCGCTTGCGAAGCACGTCCTCGAACGTCGCGAGCGAGGCCAGCGGACCGGACACGACGCACGACGTCGGGGTGCGCTGGATCGCGACCGCGAGGTCGGCCGGGAGCAACGAGCGGGTCTCGGCCTCGGGGAGCGCCACCGAGGTCATCGCGCCGGGCATCAGCGTCTGGAGCAGGCGGCTGCGCTCCGCGACGAGGGCGAGCGCGGCGTCGCGCGTGAACACGCCTGCCGTGAAGCCGGCGACGAGCTCGCCGAAGCTGAAGCCGAGCACGACGCGCGGCCGGATGCCCCAGCTGCTCCACAGCGCGGCGAGCCCGGCCTCGATCGCGAACAGGAACGCGAGGTAGTCGGGAGCCTCCGTGGCCTCCGCGCGATCGAAGACCGCGAACAGGTCGATGGCAGACGCGCGCTTCGCGGCCGCCGCGCACAGATCGAACTCGTCCCGAAACACGCGCTCGAGGTCGTACAGCTCGCGCAGCCCCGCCGCCTTCACCATGCCCGGGAACAGGAACCCGATGCTCGGCGCCTCGGCGGCCACGCCGACGACGGTGAGGTTCGGCGCGCCGACCCGCAGCGCGTGGATCGCGTCCTGGTGATCGCGCGCGAACACCACGCGGCGATGCGGCGCCTTTGCCATCCGGGTGGCCAGGTGGCAGCCGACCACGTCGAGCGGAACGCCCGGCGACGAGGCCAGATAGTCGGCCAGCCGCTGCGCCAGCGCGTCGAGGGCCGGCGCGTCGGGGGCCGCCAGCGCCAGCGGTTCGTAGGGTCGCTTTACCGAGGTCATCGCGCGTCGCTCCATGGCAGGTTGTTGTCGAGGTAGTTGGCGAGATCTTCGACGGAGGGCTCGTTGAGCAGCAGGTCGCCGGGCAACCGGCTGCCGAACCGCTTCTCGAGCGCTCGCCGGATGTCGATGGCGAGCAGCGAATCGAGGCCAAGCTCGTTCAGGGGCTGGTACGGCGGCAGCGGCTCGGAGGCGTCGAGCCCGAGGGTGCGCGCGACGACGTCGAACACGAGCCGTGACAGCAAGGCGCGGCGGTCGTCGCCGGACAGCGCCGCGAGCTGCTGGTTCACGGCCGTGCTGTCCTCGCCGCGCGCGTCGGGCCGCGCCTGGGACGGTGACGGATCCATGGCGCCGGGATAGAGCACGGTCTCGGTCCGGTTCGTCGCCGGCGCGGCGGGGTCGATCGGCATCACGATGGCGTGCGCCGCGCCGCCTTGCAGGAGGCGCCCGAGCACCTCGACGCCGGCCTCGGGCTCGATCGCTGCCAGCCCCCATCGACGGGCCAGCTCGCGGTCGCCGCCCGACCGGCTCGCCATGCCGACCCGCGCCCACGGGCCCCAGGCGATCGAGAGCGCCGGTAGGCCACGCGCGTGGCGATGGTGCGCGAGCGCGTCCAGGAAGCAGTTGGCGGCGGCGTAGCTGGTCTGCCCCGGGTTGCCGAGCACCGCGGACACCGACGAGAACAACACGAAGCAGTCCAGCTCGAGCTCGGCGGTCAGCCGATGCAGGTTCCAGGCGCCGCGCACCTTGGGCGCCGCCACCCGGTCGAGCGCGAGCCCGTCGTAGCCGAGCAAGGCGCCGTCCTCGATCACGCCCGCGGCGTGGAAGATGCCGCGCAGCGGCCGGCCCGTGCCGCCGAGGTCTTGCAGCACGCTGGCCATGGCGCGCTCGCTCGCCGCGTCGGCCTGCACCAGCGCGAGCGCGACGCCGCGCTCCTCGAAGCTGCGCTGCAGCGCGCGCGCGTCGTCCCCCGGCTCGCGGCGGGTGGTGACGACGAGGTGCCGCGCGCCCTGCGCGGACAACCACGTCGCGACCTCGCGGCCGAGCCCGCCGAGCCCACCGGTGATGAGGTAGGTGCCGTCCGGATCGACGACGAACAGCGACGAGCGCGGCGGCGCGGCGCCGGGCCCCGGGCGCAGCTCGAGCGCGTAGCGATCGCCGGCGCGATACGCGAGCTGGCGCTCGTGCCCGGTGCTCGCCACGGCGCGCAGCAGCTCGCGCGCGCTGTGCTCGGCCGTCGCCGTGGGATCGAGATCGATCAGCCCGCCGAACACGCCCGGGTGCTCGTGGGCCAGCGCGCGCCCCAGCCCCCAGAGGCACGACGCGTCCAGCCCGGTCACCGCATCGCCAGGCAAGACTGCCTGCGCGCCGCACGTGGCGAGCCACAGGCGCGGCGGTTCGTGGCGCCAGGTCGCGCGCAGCACCGCCTGGACCATCCGCAGCGCCAGGCCGCATTGCGCGTCCGAAGCCGCGGGCAGATCCTCGCTCGCCGGATCGGCGGAGCCGGCGAGGTAGAGGATGCCGGCGCACCGGTCGGCGCGCCGCAGGTCGTCGAGCGCCGGCCCCAGCAGGTCGGACGCGTCCATGCCGGTCTGGGCCCCGAGCGCGATCAGCCGGCAGTCACCCCCGACGTTTTCGAGGCGCTCGGCGAACGCCGCGCCGAGATCCTGCGCCGCGCCGCTGGCGACGACCAGCCACAGTCCGCTCGCGGCGGCGTCGCGGTCATCGCGCTCGCTCGGCCGCCACGCCAGGCTCCACGCCCAGCCGGCCGGCACGTCGACCGCGTCGGTGACGTGAGCAAAGGCGTCGCGCGGGATCGGCCGCAGCGCCGCGCCGAGGACCTCGAGGATCAGCCGCCCGTCGCCGTCGAGCAGCTGGAAGTCGCCGCGCGGCGCGCCCGACGCTCCGCGACGAACGCGGCATCGAGACGGCGCGGCCGCGGCGCCGGGCGCGGGTTGGTACCGGATGGTGTCCATCGTCACCGGGACGCACAGCTCGCCAGGACTGCCGGTCTGGACCAGCGCCTGAAGCGCGGCGTCCATGATCGCGGGCGGCAGCAGGAACCCGGCGGGCCCGCGCACGGAGGGCTCCGCCAGATCGACCTCGGCGACCTGGCCTCGCCAGCGGATGCCGGCAACCGCCTGGAAGCTCGCGCCCAGGGCGAGGCCGCGCTCGGCCAGCTCGCCGTACACGACGTGTCCGGGCAGGACGATCTCCGGCTCGTCGCCACGGAGCTCGAGCACCGCGGTCTCCACGGAGGGTCCCGCGAGCTCGATCGTCGCGGTGACGTGGCGGGTCCACGTCGGATCGGCCTCGGTCTCGGTCGCGCTCACGATCTCCACGGACAGCCGGTCGCCGCCGAGCTGCACGACGCTGGTCTGGATCCGTCGACGCGACGAGCTCCGGTCGAGCACCAGCGCGTGATGGATCGCGAGCCCGTGGATCGACAGGGCGCGGCCGCGGCCGTCGACCGCGACGGCCGCGGCGAGGATCGCGTCGAGCAACACGACCGCCGCCACGACCACGACGCCGTGGACGCGGTGATCGACGAGGAACGGCTGCTGCGCCGGATCGATCCAGCCTTCGAACACGCTCAGCTGCTCGGTCCGCGCGATCTGCCGGCCGAGGATCGGATGATCGCCGGGGCGCACGGCCGGGCGCGGCGGTGCCGGCGGCGCCACCGGCGCATCGTCGATCCAGCAGCGCGTGCGCTGGAACGGATACGTCGGCAGCGCGACGCGCCGGCTCCCGTGGTCACGCTCGAACGCGTCCCAGTCGACGTCGACGCCTGCCCGGTACAGCGCGGCGAGGCTGTCGAGCAGCGGCGACCAGTCGTCGCCGGCGCGTCGCAGCGTCGGCAGCCACAGCGCGTCGTCGACGCGGGTGCCTTCCCGCGCCATGCCGAGGAGCACCGGCTTGGGCCCGATCTCGAGGAAGGTCCGGATCCCGTCGTCGACCAGGCAGCGCATCGCATCATGGAACCGGACCGGCGCGCGCAGGTGACGCGCCCAGTACGCCGCCGTGCACAGCTCGCCGGCCGCCGCGATCCGCCCGGTGACGTTCGAGATCACGGGCACGCGGGGCGGCGCGAAGCCAACGCCGCGGGCGAACGCCTCGAAGTCCTCGAGGATCGGCTCCATGAGCGGCGAATGAAACGCGTGCGAGGTGCGCAGGCGAGTCGACGTGATGCCCTCGCGCGCGAGCGCCGCGGCGATCGCGGCGACCGCATCGGCGTCGCCGGAGATCACCGTGTTGTCTGCCGCGTTGACCGCGGCGATCGAGGCCATCGCGCGGTGCTCGGCGATCGCGCGCGCGAGCCGGTCCTCGCTGGCGGCGAACGCCATCATCGCCCCGGTCCTCGGCAGCGACTGCATCAACCGGCCGCGCTCGGCGATCAGGCGCAGGCCGTCGGCCAGGCTCATGCTCCCCGCGAGGCAGGCCGCCGCGTACTCGCCCACGCTGTGGCCCAGCAGGATCGACGGCTCGACGCCCCAGGACCGCCACAGCGTCGCGAGCGAGTACTCGAGCGCGAACAGCGCGGGCTGGGCGAACCCGGTCTGGTCGAGCAAGGACTCGCCGGCGCCGCGCTCGAACATCACGTCGAGCAGCGGGCGCGGAAGCAGCGGGTCGAGCGCGTCCGCGCACGCCTGGAGCGTGGTCCGGAACGCTGGCTGGGTGGCGTGGAGCTGCCGGCCCATCTCGACGTACTGCGATCCCTGGCCGGTGAACAGGAACGCGATCCGGAGGTCGCGCCCGGCGGGCGCCTCGCGAGGCGCGGCCGCGAGCTGGTCCCGGAGCTCGCCGAGCGTCGCCCCGACGGCGATCACGCGATGCTTGCCGTGGGCGCGTCCGGCGTTCGCCGTGAAGCAGACATCGCCGATCAGATCCGGATCGCCGCTGTCGGCCGCGCGCTCGGCGAGGTACGCGTCGAAGCGCCCGACCACGCCGGCGAGCGCGGCGTCGGTCGCGGCCGACAGCGCGAGGACGTGGAGCGGGCGCTCGAGCGGCCGTGCGGCGCGCGGCACGTCGGGCGGTTCGCCGAGCACCACGTGGGCGTTGGTGCCGCTGAAGCCGAACGAGTTGACGCCGGCGATGCGCGCACCGGCCGGCCACGGCGTCGCCGCCACCGGCACGTCGCACGGCAGGTCGCGCCATGGAATGTGCGGGCTGGGCTGCTCGAGGTGCAGGTGGCGCGGGATCACGCCGTGCTGCATCGCGAGCACGACCTTGAGGAGGCCGGCGACGCCCGCGGCGGCCTCGGTGTGGCCGATGTTGGTCTTGACCGATCCCACGAGGAAGCGGTCACCGGCGGGACGGCCCGGCGACAGCACGGCGCCGAGCGACTGGAGCTCGATCGGGTCGCCGAGCGACGTCCCGGTTCCATGCGCCTCGATGTACGAGACCGTGGCGGGGTCGATGCCCGCGGCGGCATAGGCGTCGCGCAGCAGCTGCTGCTGGGCCGCGCTGTTGGGCGCGGTGAGGCCGTTGCTCCGGCCGTCCTGGTTGATCGCCGAGCCGCGGATCACGGCCAGCACGCGGTCGCCGGCGGCGAGGGCGCTCGACAGCGGACGAAGCACGATCACGCCGCAGCCCTCGGCGCGCACGTAGCCATCCGCCGCGGCGTCGAACGTCCTGCAGCGGCCGGTCGGCGACAGCATGCGGGTCTTGCTGTACGCGATGTGGTTGTGGGGCGTCAGCATCACGTTGACGCCGCCGGCGAGCGCGAGCGTCGACTCGCCGTTTCGCAGGCTCTGGCACGCGAGGTGGATCGCGACCAGCGACGACGAGCACGCCGTGTCGACCGCGAGCGCCGGGCCGCGCAGCCCCAGGACATAGGCCAGCCGACCGGCGGCGATGCTGATGGCATCACCGGTGCCGTCGTGCGCGCCGATGCCGTCGAACGGATTGGCGAGCAGCTTGAGCCGGGCGTAGTCGTCGGTGTTGGACATCCCCACGAACACGCCGGTCCGGGTCCCGGACAGCGCGCGCGGCGACTGCCCGGCGTGCTCGAGCGCCTCCCAGGCGACCTCGAGGAGGAGCCGCTGCTGCGGATCCATGCGGTCCGCCTCGCGGCGCGAGATCCCGAAGAACTGGGGATCGAAGCGGTCGATCCCGTCGACGAACCCGCCCCATCGCGAGTACGTCTTGCCCGGCGCGTCGGGATCGGGATCGAAGTGCCGAGCCCAGTCCCATCGCTCGGACGGGACGTCGGTGATCGCGTCGACGCCGTGCGCGAGCAGCTGCCAGTAGCTCCGCGCGTCGATCACGCCGCCGGGCAGCCGGAGGCCGAAGCCGATGATCGCGATCGGCTCCTGCGTGGCGCGCTCGGCGGGCGCGGGCGCGGCGGGCGCGCGGGCGGGCGGCAGCGCGATCGCGGCCGGCGAACGGGCGTCCAGCGGCGCGGGCGCGACCGACGCTCGAAGGGCCGGCGGCGCGTCGGCGAGAAACGTCGCGAGGGCATCGACGGTCGGGTGATCGAGCAACAGCGTGCTGTACAGCGGCCGCTCGAGCGCTCGCCCGACCGCGTCCCGCACCTCGACGAGCATCAGCGACGTCAGGCCGAGGTCCTTGAACGTCCGGTGGGGATCCACGGCCGCCGCCGACTCGCCCCGCACGCGCGCGACCTGGTTACTCACAAACTCGGTGAGCAGCTGTCTGGCTTCGCGCGCCCCGGCGGTCGCGAGGCGCGGCGCGAGAGACGCGCGGCCGCCCGGCTGCGCCGGCGCGAGCGGTGGCGTCGGTGCGCTCGGCCTCGTCGTCCCGGACGGCGGCGCGACCGAGGCCGATTGCGCCGGGAGCCAGTAGCGCTGCTGCCGGTCCCACGGATAGCGCGGCAGGCTGAGGCATCGCCGCGGCGCGGGCATGCAGCGCTGCCACGCGACCGGATAGCCGGCCGTGTACAGCGCGCCCAGCGACTCGAGCATCGCGGCCTGCTCGCCGCGATTCGCGCGCAGCGATGGCACCGCGCGAGCCCGGCGCCCGGTGGCGTGCGCGGCGTCGAGCACCGCGTCCCACAGCAGCGGATGGGGGCTGACCTCGACGAACAGATCGAAGCCGTCGCTGATCACCTGCTCGATCGTCGGGCCAAACAGCACGGGCTCGCGCAGGTTCTTGACCCAGTGCGCGGCATCGACCGCCTCTCCGGCGACGACGCCGCCGTCGGCCGACGAGTAGAACGGCATCCGCGCCGCGCGCCCCGCGAGCCCGTCCAGGGCGCGGCGCAAGGGTGCGCAGGCTGGATCGAGCCGCGCGCTGTGCGCCGGCACCGACGCGCGAACGAGCTGGCACGTCAGGCCTTCGGCCTCGAGCTCGCGGATCGCGTCCTCGACGCCGCTCACGTCGCCCGCGAACAGGACCCGGTTGCGGCTGTTGATCCCGCTCAGCGAGACCCGCGGCGCATACTTCGCCAGCCGGTCGCGGACGACCTCGGGCGACGCGGTCACGATCGCGATCTTGCCTGGGCCGACCTCGCACGTCAGGCGCGAGCGCTCGCAGGAGATCCGCATGGCCTCGGGGATGGTCACGATCCCGGCCATGCACGCCGCCGCGACCTCGCCGACGCTGGCGCCGACGACGGCCGCCGGGACGACGCCCCAGCTCTCGAGCAGCGCGGCGATCGCGAGCTGGACCGCGGTCAGCATCGGCTGGAGGACGTCGAACTCGTGCATCCGCGAGCGCTCGCGGTCCGCGTGGAGCTCGTCGAAGATCGACCAGGTACGATACGGCCGCATCGCCGCGTCGCAGGCCTCGAGCGTCGACCGGAACACCGGGTACTGCGCGGCGAGCTGCTTGCCCATGCCGGTCCAGGTCGAGCCCGCGCCCGAGAACACGAACGCGAGCTTGACCGGCCCCGCCGCCGACTCGCTGGCCGGATCGCTGAACGCCAGCCCGGACGGCGGATCGCCCCCGAGGTACGACTCGAGCTGCTGGCGCAGCTGATCCGTCGACGACGCCACCACGGCGACGCGATGCGAGAGGTGGCTGCGCCGGACGCCGGCCGTGTAGCAGATGTCCCGCAGATCGCGCGTGTCGTCCTCGGCGAGCCACTGGGCGAAGTCGCGCACGCGCGCCTGGAGCGCGGCGGGATCGTGCGCCGACAGCGGGAGCAGCTGGGGCTCGCCCGGCTCGCCCTGGGCCGCGGGCACCTCGGGTTGCTCGGGCGGCGACTCGACCACCACATGGGCGTTCGTTCCGGTGAGGCCGAACGAGCTGACCCCGGCGAGCACCGGCGCGCCACGCGGCGGCCACGCGGTCAGCGCGCGGGGGATCTCGAGCCCGAGCTCGGCGAGCGCGATGCCCGGCTTCGCGGCCTCGAAGTTCAGGCTCGCGGGCCATTGCCGGTGACGCATCGCCAGCGCGACCTTGATCAGCCCGGCGAGCCCGGCGGCGGCTTCGGTGTGACCGATGTTGGTCTTGACCGAGCCCACCAGGCACGGCCGGTCCGCCGGACGTGCGCCGAACACCTGGCCGAGCGCGGTCAGCTCGACGCTATCGCCGACCGGTGTCCCGGTGCCGTGCGCCTCGACGTAGGCGATGTCGCCGGGCTGAACGCCGGCGTTGCGGTGCGCCGCGGTCAGCAGCGCGACCTGGGCCGCGACGCTCGGCGCGATCAGATCGCCGCTGCGGCTCGCGTCGCTGTTGACCGCGCTGCCGCGGATCACCGCGTAGATCGGATCGCCGTCGGCCAGCGCGTTCGACAGCAGCTTCAGGACGACGGCGCCGACGCCGTCGCTGCGCACGAAGCCGCTGGCCGCGCGGTCGCCGAACCGGCACGTCCCGTCCGGCGCGAGCATCCCGGCACGCACGAACGCGCGCGACAGATCCGGGAGCAACAGGAGGTTCGCCGCGCCGACGAGGGCCTGCCGGCACTCGCCGCTGCGCAGGCTCGCGCACGCCAGGTGCGCGGCGACCAGCGACGACGAGCGATCCGTATCGACCGCGAGGCTCGGACCTTCCAGCCCGAAGATGTTGGCGAGCCGGCCAGCAGCGGCGTTGCGCGACGTGCCGACCGCCAGGTAGAGGTCGGGCTGCGGGAGCTCGTAGCCCAGGCGCGCGTACTCGTCGTGGATCAGCGCGACGAACACCCCGGTGGCGCTCCCGCGCAGCTGCTCGCGCGGGAGGCCCGCGTCCTCGAGCGCCTCCCAGCCGACCTCGAGCAAGAGCCGGTGCTGGGGGTCGGTGTACATCGCCTCGCGGCGTGACAGCCCGAAGAACGCGGCGTCGAACGCGTCGATGTTCGACAGGAAGCCACCGCGCGGCACCACGCCCGCCGCGACGCGGTCCGGTGGCATGTCGCCGACGGCCTCGCGCCCGTCGCGGAGGAGCTGCCAGTAGGCGTGAGGTCCTTCCGCGCCGGGCAGGCGGCAGCCGACGCCGATGATCGCGACCGCGGGGGCCCGTTCGGGCGAGGACATGAGATGGGGCCGCTCCGCGGCGAGGTCGTTTATCATTGCGTATTACCAGATGAATTGCGTTGTATCAGCGAGATCCGGTGTCATCAGATCGCCCGATCCATCACCGCGGCTCGTTGACCGCGTAGACCGGAAAGATGTCGGTCTTGCCGGTGCGAAAATCCTCGGCGAGCGCGGGGATCTCGTCGAACGTGTAGGTGCGCTCCGCGGCGATGGGCATCCAGCCGTGCGCCTCGCCGTACGCCATCGCGGCCTCGCACTGCCGGCGCCGCGCGTAGTGCGTGTGAACGTGCTGATGTCGAGCGATGCACTCGACCGCGCGGAGGTAATTGACCACCATCCCCTCCATCCAGCCTGCCGTGGTGAGCACGCCCTCACGGCCGAGCGCCTTCAGCGTCGCCCGGTAGACCGGACCGCCGATGTAGTCGATGAAGATCTGCACCCCGAGCCCCTCGGTCCGGCGCTTCACCTCGTCGAGAAAGGCCGCCTCCGCCCGGGTGTAGCTGTCGCGGTACTCGCGATCTTCGGCCAACCGCTTGTCGTCGAGCTGCAGGTCTCCGAACTGATGGCGATCGAGCGGCTCGACGCCGTGCCGACGGATCGTCTCGCGGTGCTGCGCATTGCCGGACAGCATCACCACGCGGCAGCCGGCGCGCGCCGCCAGCGCGAGCTCGGCCAGCGAGGTCCCGCCGCCCCAGCCCCAGACGTGGGGCGCGGGGAGCTCGTCAGCCCCGACCAGGAGCCGGAACATGCCGTGGGCGGCCTCCCAGTTCGACCACGCGGTGATGTAGCGGAGCGAGAAGATCGCCCACTGCTGCAGCGTGTGACGCGTCGGCTCGGGCAGCGGCAGGATCAGATCCGCTTTCAGGTTCAGCGCCTTCGACAGCGTGCCCATCGTGCCGGGGGCGTCGTACGCCAGGATCTTCTCCGCGTAGCCCCAGGCGTCCGGCACGGCGACGCTCGAGACGAGCGCGTACTGACCCTCACGGAGATGTCGAACATCGCTCCCCAGCGCCGCGATCCGGACGACGCCGGAGTTGCCAATGACCACACGATCCTCGCCGCGCTGGCGGCAGATGTCGATCGGCTTGCGCTCCATGGCGTGGGTCATGTTGCCTTCCCAGCTGCCATAGATCGGCTCGACGCGGACCTCGTCGGCGGCGGGGTCCGGGAGCTCGAAGGCCTCGCGCACCAGCTGGGCCGTGCGCGACCCGCCCGGCTTGCGGGCATAGAGAAACCAGGCTTCAGTCGCGATCGGCATCAGCAATCTCCATTCGTCTCATGACATCCATTCATCGACTCTTCGTTTGGCAACCGGCGCTCCACTGCCCTACTTCTCCCACGGGAATTGCCCGGTCTCGACGTATCGCGCGATCGCCGTCAGGTTGTCCGGGTCGGAGAACACCTCCAGATTGCCAGCCACCGCGGCCGCCTTCGCGTCGGCCAGCGTTGGCTGACCGATGATGCTCATGTGGTGCTTGTAGCGCCGGATCGCCAGCTTGGTCGGGCGGCGCAACCGCAACAGGTGGCGGCGCAGCACGACGTCGCTCTGCGGCCCGGCGGCATCCACGAGGCCCCACTCGACTGCCTGGGTCACGGTGATGGGCTGTGTGGTGAGCGTGAGATAATGCGCCCGCTGAAACCCGATCCGGCGAATGAGGAACGGCAGCACGCACGCGGGGTAGAGTCCGAACAGCAGCTCGGACAGGCTGAACTGCGCCGTGTCGTCGGCGATCACGATGTCGCTGGCCGCGACGAAGCCCACGCCGCCGGCGTTGACCTTGCCGCGGACGTGCGCGACCGTGATGAAGGGTCCGGTGGCCAGCTTCAGCCACAGATCGTAGAGCGGACCGGGGCCGTCGTGGCCCGGCACGGCGCTGAAGTCGGCGCCCAGACAGAACACCTCCGGCGAGCCGCTGAGCACGACGATCTTCGTCGACTCCTCGCATGCGAGGAGCACGCGATGGAGCTCGGCGACCAGCACGCCGTTGATCGTATTGTTGGCCGCCGGACGGTCGAACTGGACAAAGCAGACGTCGTCCTGAGACCGGACCTTGATCGTCGTGTAGTCGCTCACGACACCCACTCGTATTCGCGGTGAAACTCCTTGATCTGTCGCAAGTACAGCCGGCCCTTGCCGCGACCCGATTCATACGCCCCGGCAATGAAGCCGGTGTCCGGACGAACGTTGCGCGTGCCGAACTTGACCCCACCACTACCGCGCAGGATCGCCTCGTATTCCTCCATCGAGAGCGCGTAGCGGCCATCGAGCTGGCTTTTGATCGCGAACCGGCGCTGTCTCGCCTGGCCGTCTGGAGTCACGACGCCGCTGTAGAACTCCGAGCAGCAGCCCGAGCCGTAGGAGAAGCACCCCACGCGGGCCGGTCCGGTCACGTGCGCGTGGTCGATCGCGCTCGCCAGTGACAGGAACACCGTCGCGCCCATGATGTTGCCGACGCGCTGGCAATAGCTCAGGCCCGGGACCACGCGGCGATGGAAGTCCTCCTCGATCTCGGCCGGCTTGGCTTGCACCATCTTGCGCATCATCGTGCGATGCGCGCCCTTCACCATGCCGCCGAACGGCGTGTGGAACGTGAGGTACTGGAACGAGTCCCGATAATGCGCGCCGTCGACGCGCTTGCGGTACTCGAGGAACGCGTTCTCGCAGCAGTCCAGATAGGACAGCAGCGAGAGATCCGCGTCGCCCGCCTCGGCGTCCGGCATCGGCCGGCAGGTGTCCATGACCTCGTAGCCGTAATAGCCATTCGCGCCGACATCGACCTGGAACACGTGGGGCCGATTGCTGACCAGCAGCGCGACCGCGCCCGCGCCGCCGCTCGGCTCCGCGAACGACCAGTCCTCCGTCAACGCGCTGCCGCCCTCCGCCACCATGAACCGCGAGATGTCGGTGGCGACGATCAGCGCCTTGGCCCCCGGCGAGACCTTCGACAGCACGAAGTTGACCGCCATCTGAAAGCCGGCTGTCCCCGAGTAGCACGCCTGCTTGATCTCGAACTGCCGGCAGTTGCGATTGAGCCCCAGATGGTGATGCACGTAGGTGCCGAGCGACTTGCCGAAGTCGATCCCCGACTCCGTGCACGTGATGAGCAGCTCGATCCGGTCCTTCTCGGCCGGGGACAGCGCATCGACGATCGGCTTCGCGGCGTTCACCGCGAACGTGATCGGATCTTCATAGGGCAGCGCCAC
>Ga0307513_10004753_pt1 | contig 18040 bp, 14 predicted proteins | sample 15_EM_MG_FD_202174 | JGI IMG/M metagenome (GOLD analysis project Ga0307513, IMG submission 202174) | Populus trichocarpa ectomycorrhiza microbial communities from riparian zone in the Pacific Northwest, United States - 15_EM | ecosystem: Host-associated > Plants > Roots > Unclassified | place... | reverse complement strand
TGTTCGCGCAGGACACGACGACGCCGCACTTCGAGATCGTCGGCATGCCGGCGTCGCGCCAGCTGTTCGAGCAGCTGCGCGACTCGATCGAGCTGCAGCGCCAGGCCAAGAACGTCTACGGCGTCGTCAGCTGAGCGCCGCTACAGCAGGCGCTTGAGCTTGAGCGGGTCGACGCCGGTGAGGATGACGTCGCCGGTCGGGCCGATGCGGATCTCGGCGACCGGCGTGGTCTCGACGTCGGCGCGGGTGTAGCGCGCGGTCAGGAGCTGGATGCGCTGGTTGGCCGAGCCGCGCAGGCCGCTGGCGAGGCGATCGCGCGCGACGTAGCGGCCGTCGATCAGGACGTCGAGGCGGGCGAGCACGTCGGGGCCGCCGGGCAGGGCGCGGATCTCGTCGATCGTGTAGCCGGAGAACGCGAGGGTCGACAGGCCGAGGGCGCGCGCGGCGTCGAGCAAGGCGCGCGCGGCGTCGGGCTGCTGCAGCGGCTCGCCGCCGGACAGCGACAGGCCCTCGATGCCGCCGGCCGCGGCGGCGCGGGTCAGCTCGGCGATCAGCTCGGCGAGCGTCGCGGCGCGGCCACCGCCGGCGTCGTGCGTGGTCGGGTTGAAGCAGCCGGGGCAGCCCAGCGTGCAGCCCTGGAACCACACGACGAAGCGCGCGCCGGGGCCGTTGGCGCGGCTGCGCGGCTCGAAGGCATGGAGCCGCAGCGTCGTGGGCGCCTCCTGGGGCATCACCGCGCCCACCGCCGGCTCACTTGAGCGGCTTGGACAGGATCGGCGCCGGGCGCTCGCCGGCCGACGAGCCGCCGAGGTCGATCTCCTTGAGCAGCAGATCGGGCGTCACGATGCCGCTCTCGATGCCGCCCGAGGGCACGAAGCCATCGTCGGTGCCGCCGCTGAGCCGGAGCTGGAGCTGGCTCTCGACCGCGGCGAGGAAGTTGTACGACGTCTTCTCGGTCGACACGCCGAGCACGTCCTTCCACGCCCGGATCGGGACCTCGGCGAGCTGGACGCCGCGCACCAGCTCCTCCTTGCCGTTGGGGTACAGCTTGTACGCCAGCAGGGTCGGCGGCGGCAGCTGCTGGTCGGTGCTCTTGATCATCGAGACCAGCTCGCGGCGCGAGTACTCGGGCGCCGACGACACGGCCGCGTCGTCGAACCGGCGGATCACGATGCCGTACTTGAGGCCCTCGGCGCGCGCGGCGCCGATCAGGCGCTGCTCGAGCGCCTTGCGCGGCACGCCGCCGCGGCCGGTGACGAACAGGTTGGTCGCGCTGCCGTGGAACGCGCCACCGTCGGCGGTGCGCCGTGCGTGGCCGTTCGAGGTCTGATTCTTGGCCGACGGCGTGCGCGAGGTCAACAGCGTCTTGAGCTGGCCGTCCTTGATGACCTCGATGCGCTGCGCGGCGACGCCTTCGTCGTCGATCTTGTAGCCGCCGATCAGCGCGTGGCCGAGCGCGTCGTGCGCCGTCGGGTCGTCGGAGATCGACAGGCTGGGCGCGAGCACGCGGAGGCCGATCTTGTCGGTCAGCGCGCCGCCGAACGTCTTGGCCTCCTGCGGGTTCAGGCCCTCGGGCACCGGCGTGCCGCCCAGGTGCGGCGCCAGCGTCGAGCGGATCAGGCCGACCGCGCCCTCGCCCTCGAACAGCACCGGACCGGAGTAGTGCTCCATGACCGGCGCCTTCTGCAGCGCGGTGAGGTTGTCGACCAGCTTCTTGGTCTCGCCCTTGAGCTCGGCCTCGCTGGGCAGGTCGCTCGCGGTGTGGCCGTAGCGCAGGAAGTACTGGCGCAGCGACTGGCCGTCGTCGGCCTGACCGCTCGCGACGATCGCGATGCCGCTGGCCCGTCGCGTGTCGGTGACGCTGGTGCCCTCGGTGGTGAGGTACCAGCGGCGCTCGAGGTAGCTGGTGACCGCGACCCGCGAGTCGCGGATCGCCGCCTGGTCGCGGAACAGCGACGACAGCCCCTTGGCGCGCGCCTCGAGCTCGTCGAGCGACTCGAGCGGGGCGACCAGCACGGCCTCCTCGCTGACCACCGGCTTCTCGGTCGTCCAGCCCGGGACCTCGCCCTTGCTGCCGCCGGCGCGGCGCGCCTCGATCTTGGCGCGCAGCTGGATCAGCGCCTCCTTGTACGCGGCGTCGGTGACCAGCCACGCAGCGCGGCGGGCGATCCGGGGCGTCGCCTCGAGCGGCAGGTTGATCGCGCTGACCGCGTCGAGCTCGTCAGCGCCGGGCACGACGAAGTTGCCGTTGTCGAACTGCGGCGAGCCGACCCGCACGCGGGCCTCGAGGTTGACGAAGTGCCGGTTGCGCTTGCTGGTGGTGAAGCCCAGGCTCGCGGCGCAGTCGTTCACGTCGACTTCGGTGATCTTGTAGGAGATGTGATACGGCTTCGGCGCGCCCGGGATCTCGAGCTGGGTCAGCGCGCGGTTCATCTCCTCGGCGACCGCGTCGATGATCTCGTTGGTGATCGCCTTGGACGGCGTGCCGACCTTGGCCTCCTTGGCCGGGGGCTTGTCGTCCTTGGCGGGCGCCGGCGTCTTGGGCTGCGCCTTCTGGGTCGGCGCCTCGGGCGCGGCGGCGGGGGCGTTGCCCGACGACAGCAAGGCGCCGAACGTGAACACGCCCAGGCCGAGGGCGATGGTGGGGCCGAGGGTGCGCTTCATGGCCGCTCCGATTGCCGGATCGCCGGCGGTTGCAACAGAGGGGGACGATCCGGCGGGACGAAGCCCTTCTCGACCTCGATCTTCTCGAGCAGCAGCGACGGCGCCGAGGCCGAGACCGGCACCCAGCCGCTCTCCGCGCCGCACACGCCGTTGAAGGTCTCGATCTCGCGGCTCGCGGCGCGGATCGACTGCAGCGCGACCAGCGGCGTGCCGCTGATGTCGATGCCGCGGACGAGCTCGCGCCGGCCGTCGGGGTACAGGCGATACGCCATCACCGGGTTGACCTTGAAGGCCTGCGGCGCGAACGCCGACGTGTTGGTGAAGCCGCCGCTGATGTCGGTGAAGATCATGCCGTACGGGCGCTGCTGCTTCTTGATCTCCTCGATCAGCGCCTTCTCGAGATCGGTGCGCACCACGCTCTTGGCGACCTCGACGACGAGGTTGCCCTGGCGCGCGACCGGCGGCAGGCCCGGCGAGCGCCGGCCGTGGCCGTTGGAGTGGCTGAACCCGATGATCGGGTTGCGGCCCATCAGGAAGCCGATCAGCTTGCCGTGATCGATCAGGCTGACCCGGCGGGCGCGCACGGCCTCGTCGTCGAAGCGATAGAACCCGTTGAGCTGCGTGCCGTTGAGGGTGACCAGCGACGGATCGTCGTAGACCGACAGCCACTCGGGCGCGATGATCTTGCCGACGTACGACGCGAAGGTCTGGCCCGAGGTCAGGTCCTTCTGGCGATGGCCCTCGATGCGGTGGCCGAACACCTCGTGGAAGAACACGCCCGCGGCGCGGCCCTCGAGGATCGCGGGGCCGACGTACGGATCAGCGAGCGGCGCGTCGTGCAGCGCGTCGAGATCGCCGGTGACCGTCGCGATCATCTTGTCGATCGTCGCGTCCGACGGCAGGTCGGCGGGAGTGCGGCCGAAGCGCTGCTCGAGCCGCGACAGGTTCATGCCGTCGTCGGCCTTGACCCCGGCGGACACCGAGAACTGCGCGTTGGTCCACGACGTCTGGATCTGGCTGCCCTCGCTGTTCACGAGGTAGGCGGTGTTCTGCTGGAACACGACGCTGCAGGTGCCGCGGGTGGCCTGGCCGCGCAGCGCCTTGGCCGAGCAGCGCTTGAGCCGGCCGATCCACTGCTGCTTGTCGAACTCGAGCTTGGTCGGCGCCTCGACGTGGACCTCGGGCTTGTCCTGCGAGAAGTCGGGCGCGACGGTGCGGACCTTGAGCGTCGACTGGTCCTGGCGGACGTAGCCGAGCGCGTTGACCGCCTCGCGGTAGCGCCGGTCGGTCTCGAGCCACAGCGCGTTGGACAGGGCCTGCTTGTCGTCACCGAACGGCACGATGCCGCGCCGGGTCAGCGGGGCGTTGAGGCCGTTGCTGTCGTCGGCGAGCGAGCGCGTGTTGTCGAGCTGCGGCGTGCCGACCCGGACCTCGACGTCGAGGTTGCGCACGGTGTCGTCGCTGTCGGTGATCAGCGCGCCGCCCTCGGAGTCGAGATTGACGACGCGCTGCTCGACGAGCTGGTAGGCGAGGTAGTGGGCCGGCTCTTTCTCGGCCTTGAGCGCGGCCATCTCGCGTTCGTTCTCGGCCTTGAGGACGTCGAGCACCGGCGAGCGCTTGTCGGGGGCGGTGCCCTCGGTCGGCTCGCTGCGGGTGACCTCGATCTTGGACGGGATCGACGGCAGGTCGACCTTGATGTCGGCCGGACCGGCACCGGGGGACAGGGGCGGTTGCGGGGCCTTGGCGTTCGCCCCACCGCCCGAGCAAGCTGCAAGCCCGGCGACCACGCCGAGCGGAAGCATCCATCGCATATGCCGAAACACTAGCACGGCTATAATGTGCGCCACCTTGTCCTTGGCCCGTCCTACCGCGCTCGTCGTCCATGACGACGGCGACACGCTCGATGTGCTGATCGGGCTGTTCGAGGCCGCCGGCTTCGACGTGGTGACGGCGGTGAGCGGGTTTCGCGCGCAGGCGCTGCTCGAGGGGGATCGCGGGATCGACGTCGTGATCGTGCCGTGGGATGCCGGCCATCCGGTCGGCGGCGACATCTATCGCTGGTCGCTGCAGCGGCGCTACGACCTGCGCGACGGCTTCGTGTTCCTCGCCGGCGAGACGCCGCCCGACTTCGACCGCCTGGTCGCCGGGCGCTGCCTCGAGGTCTCGATGGCCCGTCCCGCCGAGGTCGTGCGGGTCGCGATCGCGGCGGTGCGCCGGCGCGCCCAGCTCGAGGCCGCGCGCGACGCCGCGTTCGAGGACGCCGACACCACGCTGCCGACCCTGCTGCTCGCCGACGATGAGCCGGTGCTGCTGCGGGCGATGTCGGGCCTGTTCAGCGAGGCGGGCTACGCGGTGTCGGGCGTCGACAACGGCCACGGCGCCATCCTGCAGCTCGAGCACCAGGACTTCGACGTGATCGTGACCGACTGGAACATGGACGACGGCAACGGTGCCGACATCTATCGCTGGATCGTCCAGGTCAAGCCGTGGCTGGCCGAGCGCGTGGTGTTCCTCTCCGACGAGGAGGGCGAGGACGCCGCCGTGGTCGCGCCGGGCCGGCCGATGTTCCGCAAGGGCGCCGACTCGCACGAGCTCGGCGAGGTCCTGCGCCACATCGTGCGCCACGTCCGCGGCGAGCCCGAGCCGTTCTAGCGCGCCTAACATTGTGTTCCAGGCGCCTGCCTTGTCGCCTCGCTGCGACCTGCCAACCATCAGGGATGCAACCGAGCCGGCGCGAGCTGCTGGGGGCGCTGGTCGGCGCCTCGCTGCTCGGATCGGTTCTGTTTCAGGCCCATGGCGCGCCGCCGCTGCTCGACGATCCGGGCTGGATCGGCGAGCTCGCCGCCTGGGCCCAGGCGCTGCCCCGGCCCAAGGCGATCGTCGTGGTGTCGGCGCACTGGGAGGCGCGGCCGCTGTCGATCGGCGCGGTCCGGCCGGTGCCGCTGATCTACGACTTCTCGGGCTTCCCCGAGAAGTTCTATCGCCTGCAGTACGCCGCGCCGGGGGCGCCGGACGTCGCGCAGCGCGTGCGTGACCTGATGACCGCGGCGCGCATCCCGGTGACTGACGAGCCGACGCGCGGGCTCGATCACGGCACGTATATCCCGCTGATGTGCATGTACCCGGAGGCGAACATCCCGGTGCTGCAGCTCTCGCTGCCGAGCGAGGATCCGGCCGAGCTGTTCGCGATGGGCCAGGCGCTCGCCCCGCTGCGGCGCGAGGGCGTGTTGCTGATCGGCAGCGGCTTTCTCACGCACAACCTGCAGGCGCTGCGGCTGCGATCGACGCCGGCGTGGGCGAGCGAGCTCGACGGCTGGGCGGCCGAGGTGCTCCGCGCGCACGACGTCGACGCGCTGCTCGACTACCGCCGGCGCGCGCCGGGCGTGCGCGAGGCGCTGCCGACCCACGAGCACTTCGTGCCAGTGATCGTCGCGGCGGGCGCCGCCGGCGAAAGTCCAGTTACGTTTCCCATCACGGGGTTCTGGTGGGGCGGTGCGATGACGCGGCGCTCGGCGCAGTTCGGCTGAGCGGAGGGATACAGTATCCAGACGCATGCAGGCGCGGATCCTGGAGGACAGCAAGCTTCGTACGACCACGAGCCTGGCGGACGTGCGCGCCGCGTTCGCCGCCAACCAGCGCGTGTGGATCGACCTCGAGCGGCGCTCGCCCGACACCGAGACGCTGCTGCGCGACGTCGCGAAGCTCCACCCGCTGACGATCGAGGACGTCTGGGCCCAGCGCTCGCGGCCCAAGATCGACGACTTCGACGACTACCTCTACGTGATCGTGCACGGCATCGGCGCGGCCCATCACGACAAGCTGCAGACCGTGGAGGTCGACGTGGTGATCGGCCCGAACTGGCTGATCACGTATGACCCCGCGGGTCTGGTCAGCGACGACGTCGGCACCGAGCTCGATCACTCGGCGCGCATCATGGCCAAGGGCATCGCGTGGCTCGCCCACGCCGTGCTCGATCGCCTGGTCGATCTGTACATGCCGGTGATCGACCAGCTCGACGCCGAGATCGAGCAGCTCGAGGACGACGTGCTCGACAAGGCCGGCACGCCGCGCGGCCGCAGCGTGCTCGCCAAGATCCTGTCGTTCAAGCGCCGGCTCCAGGAGCTGCGCCGGATGGGCATCCACCAGCGCGAGATCCTGCTCCGGCTGTCGCGCGGCGAGCTCGACGAGATTCCGCCCGAGGCGCTGCCGTTCTATCGCGACGTCTACGACCACTTCCTGCGTGTCAGCGACATCTCCGAGGGCTACCGCGACCTCGTGACCTCGGCGCTCGACGCCTACCTCTCGGTGCAGTCCAACCGGATGAACGAGATCATGAAGGCGCTGACCCTGATGTCGACGGTGATGCTGCCGTTGACGTTCATCGTCGGCCTCTACGGCATGAACTTCAAGCACATGCCCGAGCTCGACTGGCACTACGGCTACCCCGCCGTGATCGCCGTGATGATCGGCGTCGTCACCGGCATCCTCTTGTGGTTCCGCCACCGCGGCTGGATCGGCAACCGCGAGTAGCGCCGTCGGGTTCGATCACGCGAGCAGCGTTCGCACGTCGTACCGGCTGATGATGCGATCGCACGTCAGGATCGTCAGATGCTCGCTGCGAGCCTGCGCGACGAGCATTCGATCGAATGGATCACGGTGGAGTAACGGCAGGCCGTGCACGGCATGCGCGTGCGCGACGGTCACGGCGAGCGGCTCGAATGCCTGGTCGGCGAGCACGGAGACAAAGTCTTCCGGGACGTCGAGCTTGCCGATGCCTTGCTTGATCCGGATCTCCCAGATGCTGGCGGCGCTGAACAAGATCCGGTTCTCGGGGGTCGAGATGACGTCGCGAGCTCGGTCGCCGAGCGCAGGATCATCTGCCAGCCACCAAAGCAGTACGTGTGTGTCGAGCAGGAAGCTCACGGCTCGACGCCGAAAGCGGCGGCAAGGTCGGGCGGCAGGTCGTCGAAGCCATCGTGGATCTTGAGGCGGCCCTTCAGGGCACCAGGGAGACGGCGTGTCGGCGTGCCGATGTAGCGGACGAGCTTGGCAACGGGGACACCTGCGTTGCCGATCAGGACCTCTTCGCCGTTGCTGACCGCATCGATCAGCGACGACAGCTCGGCCTTCGCCTCGGAGATGTCCTTGAGGATCATACGAGTAGAACTAGACCAGACCCGCCGAGGGCTGGCAACCGCGATCAGTTGGTGGCGAGGACGTCGCGGACGGAGTCTTCGATCTTGAGGAGGGCGTCGGCGAGGTCGGCCATCGGCCAGGGGTCGGCGGTGAGCATGACGACGTAGCCGGGGTCGCCTTCGCGGACCGAGCCGCGCGGGTCGTAGAGCAGCCAGTTGTTGGGCTGGCCCCAGTTGGCGAGCGGCACGCACTCGTCCATGCCGATGCCACCGTAGCTGACGGACATCTCGAGGAAGGCGCGGGCGCGGGCGGCGAGGCTGGTGTCGCCGTGGTAGTCGCGGGTGCTGAAGAACTCGTGATCCCACATCGCCATGCCGTCAGTGATCGTCAGGAGGGCGCGGTAGTCGTTGGGGAGCTGGATCTTGGTGGCGCGCTCGGCGGCGAGGATCGCGTCGAGGTTGGCGGGTGGATGGAACCGCGTGATCTCGCCGAGGCCGCGCAGCGTGCCGACCAGGGTGTCGAGCGCGGCGCGGATCGGCGCGACGTGGGGCGCGATGTCGACCGGGATGGCGGGGACGGCGGCGCGATCGAGCAGCGCGACGACGGCGGGGTCGTCGACGTAGCGCGCGAAGTCCGGATCGCGGCGGACCTGCGCGGCGGTGGCGCCGACGGCGAGCGCGTCCTCGAGGGCGCGCAGCATGGCGGGCTTGTTGCCGGCGACGGCGTGGGCGCCGGCCATGTTGAAGCGCAGCTCGCTGGTGGCGTCGCTCGGGACGAGCGTCTCGAGGCGCGCGATGCGCGCGCGATCGTCGCCGACTGCAGCGAACGCGTTGCGCAGGAACTCCTGGGCGTGGAAGCCGGCGCGATCGGGGAACGCGTCCCAGCGCGCCAGGACGAGATCGAGCAGCTGCTTGACCTCGTTGCCGCCGCGGTGCTCGTGGGCGATCGGCAGCAGCATGAGCTGCGCGGAGCCGAGCGCGATCTGGCCCTCCTCGCGCGTGGCCTCGCCGTCGATCCGCGAGAGGAACTTGCGGAGCGCCTCGACGGGGCGCTTCGAGTCGAGGACCTTGACGACCGAGCTGCCGCCGCTGAGGGTCACCGTGGCCCTCGGCGCCGGGGGCTTGGGCGACTCGGGGTTGGCGGCGGCGGCCTTGGCAGCGGCGGCCTTGGCAGCGGCAGCCTTGGCAGCGCTGGCGGCGGCGGTCTTGGCGGCGGTGGCTTTGGCGACGGCGGCCTTGGCGGCAGTGGCCTTGGTGGCGGCTGCCTTGGTGGCGGCTGCCTTGGTGGCGGCTGCCTTGGTGGCGGCTGCCTTGGTGGCGGCTGCCTTGGTGACGGAGGCTTTGGTGGCGGCGACTTTGGCGGCTCCGGAGGCAGTGCGTTTGACTGCCGCCGAGTTGACCGCCGCGGGTTTGACCGCCGCGGCTCTGGTCGTCGCCGCGCTGCGAGGTGTGGGTGCGGCGGTGCCGTTGACCCGTACGGGCGCGCGCGATGCGCGCTTGGCCGCCGCGGACCTGGTCGTCGCGGACAGGGGAGCTGCGCGCCTGGTCGAGGCCGGCTTGCGAGCGGCGGGCGCGGAGGTGCGGGCGCGTGCCATCGATCGACGCTACCACGGCGCGGCGCTCGTCCAGCGTGAGGCGCTCCAGGCGGGATCGCGACGCAGGGCACACCGTGATCGCGCTCGCGTGCATCGCGAGTGCGGCGCGCTCACGGTGCGCGAGGGATCAGCCCGGCTTGCCGAACATGCCGTCGTGGTACTCGACGATCTCGCCGCGGACCGCCGAGGCGGCGACGGTGAGCGGCGACGCGAGGAACAGGCGGCCCGGGCCGGAGCGGCCCTTGTAGTTGCGGTTGATCGCCGACACGGTCGTCTGGTCGCCGCGATCGCTGACGCCGGGGCCGCAGCCGATGCACGCGCCGCAGCCCGGCTTGATCACCTCGACGCCGGTGCGCGCGAACAGCGCCGTGTAGCCCTGGTCCTGCGCGTAGCGCTCGACCTCCTGCGAGCCGAACTGGATGTAGAACTTCACGCCGTCGGCGACCTGCTTGCCGGCGCGCTCGGCGTCCGCCATCACGCGGGCGTACATGTCGAGGTCGTCGCGCTTGCCGGCGGTGCACGAGCCGCCGTACGCGATGTCGATCTTGACCTGGCCGATGTCCGGGATCAGCGCGCCGTTCTTGGGATCGCTCGCCACGCCGTGATCCGGATCGCCGGGGGTCGCGACCATCGGCCGCAGCGCGGCGAGATCGATGCGATGCACGCCGCCGGCGTACGTCGCGTCGGCGTCGGGCGTCACGACCTTGGCGCGCAGCGCGGCGATCGTCGCGTCGGTCGCGCCGCCCGGCCGGCGCTCGGCGATCCAGCGCAGCATGGTGTCGTCGACCTCCATGACCGCGCCGCGCGCCGAGCACTCGGTCGCCATGTTGGCCAGCGTCGCGCGCTCGTCGGGCGACATCGCGAACAGGCCGGCGCCGCCGAACTCCATCACGCGGTTGAGCGTGTCCTCGCGCTTCGCGAAGGTCGCCAGGATGTGGAGCATCACGTCCTTGGCGGTCGTGCCGTCGGGCAGGCTGCCGGTGAGCTCGAAGCGGATCGCCTCTGGTACCGCGATCGGCGTGAAGCCCCAGTAGATCAGCGCCGCGTACTCGGTCGCGCCGACGCCCCACGCGAGCGCGCCCGAGGCGCCGCCCATGCAGGTGTGCGAGTCGGTGGCCTGCACGAAGTCGCCCGGATCGATCAGCTTCTCTCTCGCGACCTGGTGGCAGATGCCGGGCGACACGCCGTCGATCGCCGAGTAGTTGCGCACGCCGGTCGCGACGGCGAACGCGCGCTGCAGCTCGCGCAGCTTCTCGATCTTGCCGGCGAACTTCGCCATCGACGCCACGCCGGTCGCGTAGATCAGGTGATCCTCGAACACCGCGAACTTCGTCGGATCCTTGAGCTGGTAGCCGGCGCCGTACTCGTCGACCAGGAACTTGTCGACCTGCGCGGTGGTGAACTCGTGCGAGTAGCCGGCGTCGACCTTGACCAGCACGGCGTCGCCGGGCGCCACGTGGTCGCCCTGGCCGGGCAACAGCTTCGCGGCGAGGATCTTCTCGGTCAGGTTCATCGGCCGGCGCTGCGTGCCGGTCGGCGGCACGACGATCTCGTGCTTCGCGAGCCGCGCGCAGAACAGCAGCAGGCCGCCGCTCTCGATGATCAGCGCGGTGATCGCGTCGTGGCCGCGCGTGAATTCGGCCAGCGGGATGGTCTCGCCGCGCTCCAGCCGGCGCATCACCTCGTGGTCGCCCATCAGCTGGCCGATGTTGATGTTGTTGCGCGCGTGGATCGGCGCGAACGACGACGCGATCGCGAGCCGGCTGCCCGAGAACACCTCGCACTGCGCGGCGGTCTCGCGGCTCGAGCCGACGCCCTTCTGCGCGCCGGCGACGATGACCTCGAAGTTGCCGTCGCGCAGCGCGTCGGCCGGGATCAGGCGCTCGCCGCCAATGATGAGGCCGGCGTAGGCGTTGCGGGCGATGTCGGCCGGGTCGTAGTCGAAGCACACCCAGGCCGGGGTCATCGCGTCGGTGTTGATGTCGTCGAGGAGATCCTCGGCGGCGACGTCGTTCATGGTCAGGGTCAAGGTGCCGGCGAGCTGCTGCCGGATCTTGTCGGGATCCTTGGTGAGGTAGAGGACGCGCTTGCCGGGAGTTAGCGAGAAGCTCGGGGCCGACATCGCGGCGACCGTACCACGCGAGTCCGGGCGCGCCCTGGCCGCGCCGGCCGGAGGCGATGCCGCCGCCGACCGGAGGAGATGACGCGCTGCGGAGGTGAATGACGCGCTGTCCCGATCGCGCAGCGCGCGCTGTCCCTTCGCGCCGCGGATCGGCGACGCTATCAAGGCGCATGTCACGACCGCCGTACGTCGGGTTCCATGTCTCGTCGGGCGAGCGCCGCGCCACGGCGGCCGACATCGTCGCCAGCGTGCAGCGCGAGGTCGCGGGCGGTGGGCTGCCGCCGGGCAGCCGGTTGCCGCCGGTGCGCGCGCTCGAGAAGCAGCTCGGGCTGTCGAAGAACACGGCGCAGGCGGCCTACGACGAGCTGTGCGCGCGCGGCGTGGTCGAGGCGCGCGAGCGCGAGGGCGTGTTCGTGCTCGCGGTCAGCCGGGTCGGCGTGCCCGCGCCGATCGCCGCGCCGCCGCTGCCCGTGCTGATCCCGCCGCCGCTGGCGCGCGCCGACTTCCCGGCCCGCGGCGTGACCGCGCTGTCGACCGTGTTCATCGATCCGGATCTGCTGCCGACCGAGCGCATCGCCGAGTGCGCGCGCTCCGTGCTGCGCGAGCGCATGCCGAGCCAGTACGACGCCCAGGGCTACCGGCCGCTGCGCGAGGCGATCGCCCGGCGGCTGACCGCGCGCGGGCTCGAGGTCGAGGCCGACGAGGTGATCGTCACGACCGGCTCGCAGCAATCGCTCGACATCGTGGCGCGCGCGCTGGCGACCAAGCGGATCGCCGTCGAGTCGCCGGTCTACGGCTACGCCAAGCTGTTGTTCGAGAACCTCGGCCACGAGCTGATCGGCCTCCACCTCGATCCGTTCCGCGGCATCGACCTCGAGGTCTGGGACCGCGCGCTCGCGGCCAGGCCGGCGCTGGCCTACCTGATCTCGAGCTTCCAGAACCCGACCGGCTACTCGTACACCAGCGCCGAGCTGCGCGGCGTGCTCGCGCTCGCCGAGCGTCACGGCGTCGCGATCCTCGAGGACGACTGGGGCAGCGACATGCTGTCCGACGGCGAGTATCGGCCGATGCTGCGCATGCTGGGCGGCAAGCGCGTGCTGTACGTCAACTCGTTCACCAAGAAGCTGTTGCCGTCGCTGCGGGTCGGCTTCGTCGCCGCGGCGCCCGAGCTGGTGCCGACGCTGGTCGCGATGAAGCGGCTGTCGACGCTGGGCAACGCGTGGCTGACCGAGGCGGTGGTCGCCGAGTTCCTCGACCGCGGCTACTACGACACCCACCTCCAGACCCTGCAGCGCGCGCTCGACGTGCGCTACGCCGCGTGCCTGGCCGCGCTCGACGAGCTGATGCCCGACGGCGTGCGCTGGACGCGTCCGGGCGGCGGACCGACGCTGTGGCTCGAGCTGCCGCGCTCGATCGGCTACGAGGCGATCGAGGCCCACCTGGCGCGCCGCGGCGTGCACGTGTCCAACGCGTCGGCGGCCTACGTCGGGGCGCCGCACCTGCACGGCTTCCGGATCTCCTATGCGTACCTGCCCGAGGAGCAGATGCGCGCGGCGCTGACGATCCTCGGCGACGCGATCCGGACGCTCGCCCGGTAGCGTGCGCTCCCGGTATGCTGCCGGGCATGCGACGACGCGTGATGGGAGCCGCGGTGGCCGGCACGGCGGTGATGCTGGTGGTGGTGCTGTTCGCGCGATCGCGATCGCGACATCACGAGCGTGAGCGCGAGGGCGACGGTGACCGCGCGCACGAGGCGCGCGAACGCGAGGAGGAGCGCGAGGAGCGCGCGCGTGGCCCGCTCGGCATCCGCCGCGCCGGCGCCGCCGAGCTCGCGGTGCAGAACCGCGTCGCGCTCGCCGAGTCGACCAAGATCCACAGCCGGCGCCGGCTCGCGGCGCGCGCGGCCGCGACCGGGCCGGGCACGACCTGGGTGAGCCTGGGGCCCTCCGAGGGCAGCGCGGAGACCACGTACGGCGTCAGCGACGTGGTGTCGGGGCGGATCAACGACGTCGTGGTCGACCCGCGCGATCCCGAGATCGTCTATATCGCCACCTCGGGCGGCGGCGTGTGGAAGACGTTCGACCTGAACGCGCCGGCCGGGGCGCGCTGGCTGCCGCTGACCGACGCGCAGCCGAGCCTCGCGGCGGGCGCCCTCGCGATCGATCGCGACCGCCCCGATACGCTGTACCTCGGCAGCGGCGACTTCTTCCACACCGCCGGCAACACGGTGAGCAAGACGACCGACGGCGGCCTGGCCTGGTCCGCGCCGGTCGTGCTCGACGGTAGCTACCCGAGCCAGCTCGCGGCGAAGGTCAGCAGCATCCGATCGATCGGCGCGCGCGGCGACCGCGTGATCGCCGGCACCAACCTCGGGCTGTTCGTGTCGAGCGACGGCGGGGCGAGCTTCGCGCTGGTCGATCTGCCCAACCGCAGCGGCAACGTGCTGCCCGAGGCGATCTGGACCGTGGTGCCGACCGAGAGCGATCACTGGATCGCGAGCGGCGTCACCGGCTGCGACGAGGTCACGCCGCCGCCTCGCGTCCGGACGCCGGGCGCGGATCCGGGGCCGACCTGCCGCGACGGCAACAACGGCGAGATCTGGACCTCGAGCGACGGCGCGACCTGGACGCTCGCGGATCTCCCGACCGTGACCGGCATCGGCCGCATCGATCTCGCCGCCGGGCGGGCGGTGTCGGCCGACGCGGTGGTCGCGTATGCCTACGTCGGCGCCGTCGATCACAGCCGCTCGCTGGGGTTCTGGCGCTCGAGCGATGGCGGTCGATCGTGGCGCGACGCGACCGGCACGCTGGCGAACCCCACGCTGCCGATCCGCAGCGGCGGGGAGCTGACGCCCGGCGACTGTCCTGATCTCAATCTGGCCTATAACCAGACCTGGTATGATCAGACGATTGCGGTGGACCCGCGCAATCCAGATCATGTGCTGGTCGGCGGTGCGCTGTGCAGCGCGCGCACGCGCAACGGGACCGCGTCGGCGCCGACCTGGGAGCTGGTCTCGCACTGGGCGCCGAGCTTCGACAGCGGCAAGACCGAGGGCGGCCCGCTCGACTACGTCCACGCCGACTGGCAGACCGCGACGATCATCGCGGTCGGCGACGAGGTGCGCGCGCTGGCCGGCACCGACGGTGGGCTGTTCACGAGCCGCAACGTGTTCGACCCGGCGATCCAGCCCGAGCAGGTGCGCTGGACGCCCCACAACCGCGGCCTCACGACGCACCTCCTGTTCAGCCTCGCGTCCGGCGATCCGACCGCGGGCAACCGGTTCGTGTTGTTCGCCGGCCTGCAGGACAACGGCACGCGGCTGCGCAGCGATCCGGCGCGCCCGTCGGTGTTCGACGAGGTGCTCGGCGGCGATGGCATCGGCGCCACCGTGCACGCCGCGACCTCGGGCACGACGTACTGGGGCAGCTCGCAGTTCACGCGCTTGTACTGCCAGCCCGCGCGCGGCAGCTGCGCCGATGGCGCGCGCTGGCAGTTTACCCCGGCGCTCGCCGGCGACCCGTCGGAGGCCGTGGCGGCGCCGCGCGGCGACGAGGACCCGTTCGCGATCCACTACGCCGACGTCGTGACCGACGCCACCGGTCCCAGCGTGTTGACCCACAGCATCGGCCAGGTGTTCGTCGCGATCGACGGCCCCGGCAGCGGCCTGGCCTGGCAGGCGATCTCGCAGGACGTCTCCGGCGACGGCATCTACCTCACCAACGTGGCGGCGTCGTCGACGATCCCCGGCCTGTACGGCGCCGCCGCGGCGTCGGGGTTTCGCGGCAGCGGCCCGTCGCCGGTGCCATTCTACGTCACGGCGCAGGGCGCAACTCCGTCGACGTGGGTCGCGGCGCAGCCGGTGCGGCCGACCGGCGACGCGCGGATGTCGACCGCGTCGTCGATCGCGTTTCCACCGGTGCTGCCGCCGGGCACGGCGCCGGGCCAGGTCTACCTCGGCGCGTTCGTCGGCGTGCTCGACGATCCGGCGCAGACGCCGCCGCCCGACGACCAGGGCCGGCTGTACCGCACGACCGACTTCGGCCAGACCTGGACGTCGGCGGTCGGCGCCGATCCGGCGCACCGGCTGCCCAACGTCTCGGTCTACGTCGTCAAGTACGACCCGGTCGTGCCGACGACGCTCTACGCCGGCACCGAGCTCGGCGTCTACCTGTCGACCGACGACGGCGCGACCTGGGACCGGATGGGCGAGGGCCTGCCGATCGTGCCGGTGCGCGATCTGTACGTCGCCCGGAACCAGGACTTCATCCGGGTCGCCACGTTTGGCCGCGGCCTGTGGGAGATCTATCCCAGCGCCAGCGCCGAGCGCGGCGCGTCGGGCAACGGCGACTACGATCGCAACCAGCGGATCGACTGGATCGATATCGCCGCGTCGGCGGCGCGGCTCGGCGTCACGCCGGCGACGACGCTGCCGCCGCTGTACTCGTGGATCATGGACGTCTCCAGCGAGGGCGACCAGCCGCCGGTCCAGGCGATCGACGAGGCCGACCTCGCCGCCGTGCTCGCGACGTTCGGAGGCCGGCCATGACGCGCGCGTGGCTGCTCGCCGCGCTCGTCGCCGGCGGGTGCGGGTCGCCCGAGCTGACGTACACCGATCCGGAGGGCGGGGCGCTCCGGCTGGTGCGCAACCCGGCGAGCGACGCGCGCACGGCGGTGCTCGACTTCGTCGTCGGTGATCGCGCGCTCACCGGCTACGCGGCCGGCTTCGATCTGGCGCTCGAGCCGCGCGCGGTCCGGCTCGACGGCTTCACGCCCGGCCCCGGCCTGCCGCCCGGAGACGCGCCGATCGCGGCCGGCGCGGCGCTGCCGACCGAGGGCCCGCTCGCCGGCATGCTGGTGACGGCGCAGAGCCAGAAGGCGGCCGGCGCAGGAGCGGTCGCGCAGGACACCGAGCTGGCGCCGGGCACCGTGCTGTACAGCGTGCGGCTCGCGCTGCGCGACGACGGCTTCAAGGGCGTGGTGTTCGACGGCAGCACACCCGGGTTCGTGCTGACCTCGGGCGGGCTGCGCACCCGGGCAGGGGTCACGGTCGTCGAGTCGCGGGACGTCGCGGTCGGCACGCTCGAGGTGCGCTGACGCGCACGCCCGCCGGGATCCTCGGGTCGGCCACGCCTTGTGGATCGTCGCCGGGCGCGGCAAAAAGGATGGGTGAGGATCGCGCTCGCCGTGCTCGCCGCAGCTGCGTGCGGCAACTCGCGACCGCTCAACCCCGACTTCTTCGGCGCGACGATCGAGCCGCCGCGCGGCCTCGCCAAGATCCAGCCCGGCATCAGCGTCGCCGAGGCCAAGCGCCGGCTGCCCGCGCTCAAGGACGACCACCGCGGCGTGCGCGATCAGCTGGTGCTCGACTCCGGCGTGGCCGACGTCGCGCTCGAGGTCCGCATCGACTCGGGCACGGTCGCGAGCATCTTCGCGATCGTCCAGGGCCACGGCGCGCGCGAGCTACTGACCCAGAGCTGGGGGCAGCCGCAGATCACGCGCGACTCGCTGGGCCAGCCCGAGACCACGTGGGCGAGCGAGAACACCGGCTGGAAGGTCAAGCTCGACTGCCTCGAGCGCAACTGCTTCATCGAGTACATGCCGTACCACGTGCTGACCTCGGAGTTCTTCGGCGCGCACGTCGTGCCGCCGGGCGAGCTCGCGAACCTCCGGATCGGCATGAAGGTCGCGGAGGCGCGCCGGATCGCGCCGGGCCCGGTCGACGTCCGCGCCGGCATCGCGACCGGCGTCGACGGCGTGCGCGAGTTCGTCGCGATCGACGACAAGACCGGCACGGTGCGCGCGATCTACCTCAACCTGCCGCAGCACGCCGAGGATCTGATCTCCGACGCGTGGAGCGAGGGCTGGCGCGCGGTCGAGCCGGTCGGCAAGACGGTGCTGGTGTGGCCGGATCCGACGACCGCGTGGCGCGCGACCTTGCGCGACGCGCTCGGCTACAGCCACGACCTCGCGTACGACAACTACCTGCCGGCGGCGCAGCTGTTCGGCGATCAGCCCGATCAGCTCGAAGGCCTCCCCGAGCCGGTGCTCGGCGTGTCGATCGAGGCGGTCAAGAAGGCCTACCAGGACGCGATCTCGATCCAGGGCAAGGACCTCGTGCTGACCTTGTTGCCGACGGAGTGGGAGCGCACGGCGACGCGGATCACGCTGGGCAACGCGGGCGGCGTGATCCGCCGGCTGAGCTTCTCGATCCCGTGGCGGCCGCACCCCGAAGCGCGCGACACGCTGCTCGAGCTGTTCAAGCGCAAGTGGGGCGAGCCGCGGACGCGCGACGACGACGGCAAGCCCGTGCTGGTGTTTCGCGACGAGGATCCGCGCGTCGAGGTGTTCGAGGACACCGAGCACGGCGCCTGGAAGTTCGACATCCGGTAGCGCGGCGACACGCGCAGACCTCGCGAACCGCCCGATCACGGCGGCACGTGCGCGGACAATCGCGGCGCTCACGCAGTCAAAAAGCACTGCATGATCAATCGCTTGTGAGATTTCCTGTTGACGGTTGGAGTTAA
>Ga0307513_10004752_pt1 | contig 18041 bp, 12 predicted proteins | sample 15_EM_MG_FD_202174 | JGI IMG/M metagenome (GOLD analysis project Ga0307513, IMG submission 202174) | Populus trichocarpa ectomycorrhiza microbial communities from riparian zone in the Pacific Northwest, United States - 15_EM | ecosystem: Host-associated > Plants > Roots > Unclassified | place... | reverse complement strand
TATCCCCACCTTCCACCGTCCCCAAGTTCAAAACGAATGCAGCGTTGAGGACACCTCCGCAAATCGTGTGTATAAGACGGTCCATTTCCCATTCTCCCTTCTTCGGCTTCTTGATCAACCCAATGCTGTTGATCTTGAGGGCCCCATCCCGAGGTTTACCCAACTTACCCTTGAAGTACGAAAAGTAATCAGAGAGGAACAATAGTTGTCCGGAATGCGTATCCCGGCTCCTTGTAGCCGCCGCCCGCAACGACTTGCCGCACTCCCTCGAGTTGGCCCAATCTTCAGCCTCTCTCTCCTCCTTCGACAGCTCGCTGGATGGCAATGACGGCGTCTTAAACTTGACGACCAAGGAACAGCTACTGACGTAGTCGACGATTTGGTCCTCTGCTCCGGGGACGAATCTCCGCCCCGAGATAGGCGAACTGGCTGAGTATCCGCCGTCGTAGCCCGGGTAGATATCCTTTATCACCCGCGCCATGAGCGCATGCAGGTAAGCAGAGACGGTTGTGCCATTCTCCCTACACTTGAGTCGCAAGCCCTCCGCGACTTGGCAGGAAAGCACGGCCAGTCGGTGATTCGAGCGAAAAGTCGGAAGGGCGGATTCTGTGGGGACGGAAGGTCCATTATAGCTGCCTGTTTCTCTTTTGAGGTGCATGAACGACGGGGTGTAAACCTCGTAAAAGGATAATAATAGACCAGGTGCACTACGGTATGAAGGCGAGATGTCCACGGCCCTTTCGAGTGGATCAGGCAACTTGAGGTCATCCGGAGGACGAACAATCCAGCGCGCCCTCTCCCATTCCCCAGCGGCAGCGGGGGCGGTGGGGGAGTTGAGGGCCTCGCCGAAAGAGGCCTGGAATACCTTGACTCCAATACCATCCGAGAGCGCATGGTGGACAACCCACGCAACGGTTACCCACCCGTACTGCGTATGTTCAAAGACGATGACTTTCCAGAGCCACCCGGTGCCGTCGTCCAACCCGGAAAACGGTAGGTTGTGCGCGTCCTCTAATACCTCCTCAACTATCCGTAAATCATCCTTGTCTTCACCATCGACGTATGTGACGCGCGCGGGAATGTCAATGGACGGTACGCGGACGAAAGCAGGTGAATGGGTTTTCTCGCCACGTATGGTGACGCACATAGGCGAGTGCTGTGAAGTGACCTCACACAGGGCGTCCAAGAGACGGTTGCGAATGTGTTCCTTAGACACATTGGGCGTCAAGATATGGTACCGTCCTGTACCGGCGATGTTGAAATAAAATTTGAGTGCATGGACGCATGAGTGGTATTTCTCGATGATGCCTGTACAGGGGAAAGCCGCGTCGGTGGGTCGTTCGAGTTTTAAAATATCCGCAGGTGCCCAAGCTTACCAAGAGGCCGAACGACGTGGCCAGCTGGTGTGTCCATGGTGCTAATATGCAGACAAGCGAGAGAAAGTAAACGGAAGGACTTGCAGGATGGCAAAGGTTTGACGCCTTGTTCTAATAGCTTTTAAAGATTGATGGTGCCATGCTGCCCACGTCAGCGCTGCGCAGCACAACCACGATAGCCCGGCTGCCTTATTATATTCCGCAGAGCACGGTCTTGTTGTGTGCTTTCGTCGGACATTTTGCTTGTTTTCCACTCGGAGACTCTCTTTGTAGGCTCATAGCCTCTAGACTCTATCAACACTCCCATACATGTAAGCATGTGTATTATATTTGTCCAGTTCGTCCCCATTGCGTTCATCATCGAGGTGGAAAGCAATGGACTTGGTTTCGATTGAGGCTGACTCAAGTAGGGGTACATTGTCTTGAAGCGAGCTACAGACGAATATTTGTCGATCAGAGTACTTCACCCTGTTATGAGCAGGGTAGAATTTGCGGGTTTCAGAAAAAGAGGCGGAGAGAGGTCGTGATCGGTGGTTAGCATATGAGTTGTTTGCGGTCTCTCGTAGTATTTTCTACGTAATTCAACCCACTAAGAGAGCCGTAACTGCAAGCAATATTATTTAAGCGTGTCCTTGCCAGTCTTGGTCATGCAAAGGGTTGTGCAACGGAGTGGACAAGAGAATTCATAGAATCAGATGGACCATGGATATCTAAGTAAAGGCACCCATGTTCTGAGACGATGAGTATCTATTCAAACAAGCAAGGACCCTTCTTTTGGTGGCCTTCCTGTCCATTTCGACTTTCAGAATCCATCGTTGCTTCATTGGATAGGGCGTACATCCCTTTCCCACCATTCACTAACCATTCTTTAGTCTGTCATGGCGAGACCTCTGGACGATCCCCGCTTGAAATAAGTCTGACCACCGAATTCTCATAGGCAGACTGACTTCCGTGGAAACCGACCCGCAAGTGTGGAGTGAGGGGTATAAGCAGTCATCCTCGCCCGTTGTCCTCCCTCCTCAAACGAGTGGGATCGTGGGTACCCGAGGAAGGCAAATGGGAACACATTCTTGACCAGGGGAACTGAGAAGGAAAGCCGGATAATGTGTTGCATCAGTGCAACTTTGGTATCTTGGACCGTTGTCGCTTCGCTTCTCTCCTTGCATGATAATATAGTACCTTTCAAAGGTTGAAATAAGAGGAAGATTGACGAAGCACGGGCTTGCTGGAGTCATGCATTTGACCTTGCATTCCCCGTGAAACGCAAAACGCACCTCCGGATAGAAAATTTCTGGTTATCGAGCTGACCAAAGGTTCACGCAAGGTCATTGGAATCACCTCCCATGGCCCAAAGGTCGGGTATTTCGTGGGCTTATATGCCCAGGCTACCCGTGAAAAACTACGCATCGAATGATAACCAACGCACGGAGAGCTTGTACTGGGATATCAATCGCCTTATAAGCACCACGTAGGCTTCTATGAGGTCATAGACGCCCGCAGGAGCTCCAGGAGGTTGGTGCTTCCGATGGGAACGGAGAAGTGAATGGAGGAACGCTCCACCATGTCTTAGCACGCCATCTATTCCGTATTCTTCCTCTACTACCAGTCACTCGGGCATGATAGTGAAATGGCATCGCTAAAGTTGCTCAGACACGTTCGGTGTGGTCGAAGTCAGTGTGATTGTTTGCCAACACAAACACCCCTAACCATCAGCTACGTATCGGACACGCTCCTACTCAATAATTCACTCGCCTCTTTATGTTCACTTTTCGACATTTTTTGCATAAATACCACCAAACAGTGTCTGGGGTCCTCTGTCCGAACGCGGAGAGGAATGACGACGATGAAAGAGGAAGATGGGGTTCGTCAGGTGCTTGCATAAACCTGCTTACCATGTCGCAAACCCGAGCGTTGGTCTCTGGTTTCCCCAGTCGTCCGTGGCCGTCGGATGGAAAGGACGTTACCGCTCGGCCCGGACTGAAACCTGAAACGTCGAGAGATGGGAATACGGCTTCTAGGTTGACGTCGGACTCTTGGCATCGTACATGTCAGGGCTGCCAGGGCTGCCAGAGCGAGAGACCGCAGAAGCAACTATTACATTGATGACAAAGCCGAACGGGCCGTGGGTGTAAATAAAACCCAGGTTGGTACTGCGCGCGGGGGTCAGAACAGGGCGCTTGAATGGGCGCGAGACCCACTCTGTTGCTCAATGTGTAACGACCGCACAGCACGACGTGACAAGGCGGTGCTCTCTACCCAATAGCGTGCCCTGTATTAGCGCGCAGGTATCGAAGCATAGGAGCATAGGAGCAGAGGAGCAGAGGAGAATACGAGGTACGCGCTGGTGGGTACGCGCGAGACGGTGAGCGGTTCGGCCCGGAAAAGGCGGATGGCTGAAGCGCGTGGAGCACCAATGAGCGACGTGTGATTGGCCATTGATTGACCCGTTCGGGAGGCCAACGCGCCGCAATTGAGTCAATCACCAATTCACGCCTCGGCTTTAACAACACAGGATTACCCATTTTCCCCCAGCAACGCACCTCTCTCTCCACCTCCTACCCTCCATTTCACAAATACTACTTCGTCCACAACATATTGAACTATGATTGACAAACTTTCCTCTGTCGCTCGCTTCAAGGCCATGTGCCCTTACCTGGGCCGCACTCGGTCGAGCACCCTTCGTAAACTATCCACTGCGGCCTCAGTTCGGTGAGCTACTCGCTTGTTATGCTACTACTGCTCCTTACTCTGCTCTTTTTATCCGTCCTGTCTGGTTCCCATTCTTGTTCCCTTGTTTCGTCATATCTTTATTTCCGACGTGGCCCACTTCCAGCTATCCTGCAATCTCCAGCTTGACCGAAAAGGCCACCCAGTGCCCTGTCATGGGTCCTGCACTTGTCCTCCGCTCCTCCCAGCTCGCTTCGCCCCATCGCACATATGCCTCTCAGGCCGGCAAAGCCCAGGTCGACGAAATCCATAAGAAGGAAGGCGTTTATCCGGTCGAACCTGGCTTTGTGTGCCCCTATGCGTCTGCTGCTGCTGCTGCCACTAAGACCGCTGAGACGGTCGCGGCTGCTCAGGTTGCAGCCAGCTGTCCCGCACACGCCAAAGGTGCTATCAACCCGCGTACTCCCAAGGCTCATCCCGAGCACACTGCAACCTCGTTTGACTACGAGACCTTCTTTGTCGGCGAGCTCGACAAGAAACACAAGGACCAGTCCTACCGCTACTTCAATAACATCAACCGCCTCGCCGCCAAGTTCCCCGTCGCGCACACGGGCTCCCAGAGCGATGAGGTCGACGTGTGGTGTTCCAACGACTACCTAGGCATGTCCAAGAACCCCGTCGTGCTCGAGACGATGCACCGCACCCTGAACAAGTACGGTGCGGGTGCGGGTGGGACTCGCAACATTGCCGGTAACGGTCAGACACACCTTGCGCTGGAGGCCGAGCTTGCAACCCTCCACCGCAAGCCCGCTGCGCTCGTTTTCAGCTCGTGCTACGTCGCCAATGATGCCACCCTCGCCACACTTGGCAGCAAAATGCCAGGATGCGTCATCTTCTCCGACAACATGAATCATGCGTCGATGATCCAAGGTATCCGCCACTCGCAGGCACCCAAAGTGATCTTCAAGCACAACGATATGGCAGACCTGGAGGAGAAGCTCGCCCAGTTCCCTAAGGAGACACCCAAGATCATTGCGTTCGAAAGTGTCTACTCGATGTGCGGCTCCGTCGGTCCGATTGAGAAGATCTGCGACCTCGCCGAGGAGTACGGCGCGATCACGTTCCTCGACGAGGTACATGCCGTAGGCATGTATGGACCCCGTGGCGCAGGCGTCGCGGAGCATCTCGACTTTGAGGCACACCTCGCTGCCGGGCAGAGCCCACATGCGATCAAGGGAACGGCTATGGACAGGATCGACATCATCACTGGCACGCTTGGAAAGGCTTTCGGTGTCGTTGGAGGTTACATCGCAGGGTCAGCCGATCTGGTGGACATGATTCGCTCGTATGCGCCTGGCTTCATCTTCACGACGAGTCTGCCGCCCGCCAATGTCGCCGGCGCGCAGGCGAGCATCGCGTACCAGAAAGAGTACATAGGCGACCGTCGTCTGCAGCAACTGAACACGCGCGAGCTCAAGCGCCGCTTCGCCGGGCTCGACATCCCCGTTGTCCCCGGGCCGTCGCACATCGTCCCCGTGCTCGTTGGCGATGCAGCGCTTGCCAAACGCGCATCCGATTCGCTCCTCGTCCACCACGGGATCTACGTCCAGAGCATTAACTTCCCCACCGTCGCGGTCGGGGAGGAGCGGCTGCGGATCACGCCAACACCAGGACACACCGTCGAGCAGATGGAGCACCTCGTTCGGGCGGTGGACGGCGTGTTCAACAAGCTGGGCATCAAGCGCAGCTCGGACTGGGTGCGCGAGGGCGGACGCGCGGGCGTCGGCGCGGAGGGCACGGCCACAAGCACGGTCACGCCCATCTGGTCCGACGCGCAGCTCGGGCTGGAGGACAGCACGGCGCCCAAGGTGCTCAGCAGCACACAGGGCGACAAGGCCGTCGTCGACCTCCGCGCACTCCGTGAGGCGCAGAGGCGCTTCGACGCCACGCTTGGTGGTGGACGCTATGGTGGACGCTATGCTGAGTATCTCGCGCCCGGTCCGACTAACAGGTTTGGCGATGCCGTTCAGCATGGCTCTCCGCCCGCCATCCGTCCTGCTTCTGTACCTGCACCTGCAGAGAATTTTCTCGCCCAGGCTGCGACGCTCGTCCCGCCTACCCGTGCTTGAGGAAAAGGCTGTTGGCTCGATTTCGGTGCCGCCATTGTTGTTGTCGCGTTTTTTTATTTTCACTTCTTTCGTATTCAATACTTGTGGCATGCCTCTTTGCCACTGTTTCTTATCCGATGTTTACTTGACTGCGAATGAGAGTGGAGTTGTTATATTGTTATTTCTCTTGTGACAAGGCGTGAGTTTGTCCCGTCCCACCACATCTACAATCCGCCAACCTCGATGGGTATCACAGGTACATCCTCATTGCAGTGGGAATGGGCCGGACAGATGTCTTAGCACGTGTGGAAGTGTTGATAGAGTTTAGATTCACGCTAAGTCAGTCACAATCGAAACCAAGTCGATGCTTTCCACCTCGACAATGGACGCTATGGGGACGAATTGGACAGATATAATGCACATACTTACACGTGTGGAAGTGTTGATAGAGTCTAGAGGCTATGAACCCGTAAAGTGAGTCTCCGAGTGGAAACAAGCTATGAATTCAACCGATGCTTGGCGGAGTAGAACAAAGCTGGCTGGCTATCGAGGTTGCGCTGCGCACCGCCGACGTAGGCAGCATCATCGATCGTTAAAAGCTATTCGAACGAGGCGTCGAACCTTTGCCTGATCGTAGAGTGGCATCAGTGTCACAATGGAATCGTAATATAAACTAGAATGCGATTTCAATTAATTCCTAGTCACATTTATTGGTTCATGTGCTTGCTAATGTTTACATCAGAAACGCCGCTCGTCTCAGACGGCCACGTCCTCCAGGTGTCAGCCTCAGACCGACGCCTAGGCATGCATGTATGCTTACAGTGACTAGATTTGTCTTTCTTTGACTCTGCTTCGCCTTCGTCTGGAGTAGGATCGAAGTGGATCGGAAAGAGTGCACAATGGTTATACAGCCGGGGCTAATGGGCACAACAGCTATCGTATATGGACCCACTTGTACGGTTTAAATTTGTGGAGAGCCCGACGACCACTTCGTTTTACTCGTGTCACTGCGTGCAGGGCACTCAAGGAAAAACCGCCACCGTACGAAGCAGCGGCCTCTACACCTCCACTGATGTCTCCTGCAGCTCCTCGTTTTGTAGAAATTCTATCAATGCATACAGTGCAGACAAGGTTTTGCCGCATCTGGTGGTCAGACTAACCACTTGGATCCCTTCACTGCGTTCGTCGATGCATCGAACCCCAATACAAAGGTGAGACAGGAGGAAAGGTGAACGAGGTCTGGATGCCTGCCCAATCCCAGGCGACTGGCTGCCAGTCAAATCGCGATTACTCGACTGAGAAGCAGACAGCTCGTTCTTCAAAAGTCAAATGGACGAGGCGAATCGAGGGGGGATAGGCACGGAATAGGGAAAAGTGATCCATACAGCATTGAGACGCATATCGATCCGTATGTATGAAAAACGGATCACAGTAAAGGCATAGAGGGGAACGTTAGTAACCTCCTGCCCTCGCAGGAGGCGGTAAAGCATCATCTATCCATTATGGAGGAGGAGAGAACCGGCTATAGTCAGTGGTATCAGTGAGTAATCAGAAATTATTTGTTGATGGCGCACCACTTAGTTTTCCCACTCGACCCTCCCGGTCGAAGGATTTCCGAATGCATCGAGAGTACCTGAGTCTGGCTCAATGATAGGTGTGGTTCTCTTCGGAGCGACGCAACGGTGGCTAGTCATCTCCCCTTTCGAATAAATGGGCCGGGTGCTGCCACAGAGAAGGGTATGCGAGTCAGAGACACCCCTGGAGGGTCTAACCGACCCTAAGGACGCACCAACTGTCACATCGATCCGCCAACCCAAAGTGGAATTTGCGCAAGTGGCGCACCGCATCCTTCTTGTTCCTCCACCAAGTCCTCTTCCCATCCGTGCACAGGCAGCACTCAAAGCCATCGGAAGCCGTTTGTATAAAACCGTGGTAGGCCAGAAAGGGCTCAAAGCCGCCAGGAAAGTTCATGCTTGCGATCTCCATAAGCTCGAGTGGACGAACAAGGGCGCCCAGGGTGACGGGGTTACTGAAGATTGTGGTAATCCACTGACACGCATAGGCGGTACCACCAAGAAGCCGGCACGAAGTTTGCAACTTGATAGGATCAGGCTGGTACTTGGCCCCTGGCCTCTTTCCAGGCCTGTAATAGACTCTCTTGTTCTGCCGCTGACGTGTGGGGGCAACCTGAGGATGATGGCGCGCTACTCTGCGGGATTGCGGTGGTTGACCGGTCTCGACTTGGTCAATGGGAGACGGGAGACTTTTATGAGTTGTTTGGTCGCGACTGGAAGTCGAAGGGTCCTCTTGAGAAGTTGGTCTAATATCCAAGGTTCCATGATGGGCCTAGTGGAAGCCAGTCAGGAATCCGCCCTCAAAACATAAATACACCTGAAAAACGAACCACATCCAGTATGAACCTTGGACTTACACGAGAGCTGGTCTTATCGAGGACTGGAAGCAGGGTCTCCGCGGAAGTAATCTGGGCTGAGAGTCGGTGAATCCAGTAGTCGATGTCGATCACATCGTTGGGGGGCTGTTGTCCTCCAGACGTGGGGCTTGGCGCGACGACAACAGTAGAGTATATGTCAATATTGGTGACAGTTTTTGCCTCATCACGGAGAAAAGGACTAGAAAGGGGAGCCCCTGAACACCAACAGAAGGGGACGCCACAAGGACTGTCACTAGTGCACATAGTAAACTGACTTCTGTGAGGCTGGGTGGCCTGAATTGATTGTGAGGCTGAGTGTCTGATGTTTTCCTTATTAAGGCTTTGAGGCTGGGTGGCCGCTTTTCCAACCGTTTCCCACCGTGTCCAAGTATCCGTTCCTTGAAAGTACTACGGGAGTCAAAAGGAGTGCCTATGGCAACTAGTGGATGAGGAGGTGAATTGCGTATGGGATATCTGAATCCACAAAAGGTCGGTGGGGAGAGGTCGGTGGGGACACGTTGGGAGGAGATAAGAGAACTGGGCAGGGGTTTTATAAACACTCTATGCACCTCATACCACGCTTGAGTGGCATCCCAGATTAACTAGCTGCCCGGCGTTGACCGCAAATATCAGGACACATCTGGCCATCGCCAGCAGCTCTCTCACCACCTGGTACCCTCAATTTCATAAATACTACTTCGTCCACAACATATTGAACTATGATTGACAATTTTTCCTCTGTCGCTCGCTTCAAGGTCATGTGCCCCTACTTGGGCCACACTCGCTTGAACCACTCTGTCGAACACCCTTCGCAAACTATCCACTACGGCCTCGGTTCGGTGAGCTATTCGCTTGTTATGCTACTACTACTACTACTCCTTACTCTGCTCATTTTATTTGTCCTGTCTGGTTCCCGTTCTTGCTCCCCTTGTTTCGTGATATCTTTAGTTTTCGACGTGGCCCACTTCCAGCTATCCTGCAATCTCCAGCTTGACTTAAAAGGCCACCCAGTGCCCCGTCATGGGTCCTGCTCTTGTCCTCCGCTCCTCCCAGTTGGCTTCACCGCATCGTACATATGCCTCTCAGGCCGGCAAAGCCCAGGTCGATGAAATCCACAAGAAGGAAGGCGTTTGCCCAGTCGAACCTGGCTTTGTGTGCCCCTATGCATCTGCTGCTGCTGCTAAGGCCACTCAGGCTGCAGGCAGCTGTCCCGCCCACGCCAAAGGTGCTACCAACCCGCGTACTCCCAAGGCTCACCACGAGCACACTGCAACCTCGCTTGACTACTGGGTCTTCTTTGTTGGTGGTCAGCGAAGGAACACAAGGACCAGTCCCTCCGCTACTTCAAGAAATAACATCGACCGCCTCGCCGCCAAGTTCCCCGTCGCGCACACGGGCTCCCAGAGCGATGAGGTCAGCGTGTGATGCTCCAACGACTACCTAGGCATGTCCAAGAACCCCATCGTGCTCGAGACGATGCACCGCACCCTGAACAAGTACGGCGCGGGTGCGGGTGGTATCGGTCAGACACACCTTGCGCTAGAGGTCGAGCTCGCAACCCTCCACCGCAAGCCCGCTGCGCTCGTTTTCAGCTTGTGCTACGTCGTCAATGATGCCACCCTTGCCACCCTTGGCAGCAAAATGCCCGGATGCGCCATCTTCTCCGACACCATGAATCATGCGTCGATGATCCAGGGTATCCGCCACTCGCAGGCACGCAAAGTGATCTTCAAGCACAATGATATGGCAGACCTGGAGCAGAAGCTCGCCCAGTTCCCCAAGGAGACACCCGAGATCATTGCGTTCGAAAGTGTCTACTCCGTTGTCCCCGGCCGTCGCACATCATCTACGTGCTCGTTGGTGATGCAACGCTCGCCAAACGCGCATCCGATTCGCTCCTCGTCCACCACGTGATCTACGTCCAGAGCGTCAACTACCCCACCGTCGCGGTCGGGGAGGAGCAGCTGCGGATTACGCCAACACCGGGACACACCGTCGAGCAGATAGAGCACCTCGTCCGAGCTGTGAACGGCGTATTCAACAAGCTAGGCATCGCGAGGGGGGGCGCGCAGGAGGGCACGGCCACAAGCACGGTCACGCCCATCTGGTCCGACGCGCAGCTCGGGCTGGAGGACGCCACGGCGCCCAAGGTGCTCGGCAGCACACAGGGCGACAAGGCCGTCGTCGACCTCCGCGCACTCTGTGAGAAGCAGAGGTGCAAAGACGCCACGCTCGGTGGTGGTCGTGCTGAGTGTCTCGCGCCCGGCCCGACTAACAGGTTTGGCGATGCCGTCCAGCATGGCTCTCCGATCGCCATTCGTCCTGCTTCTGCCTGCACCTGCACCTGCAGAGGGTTTTCTCGCCCAGGCTGCGATGCTCGTCCCGCCTGCCCGTGCTTGAGGAAAAGACTGTTGGCTCGATTTTGGTGCTGCCATTGTTGTTGTCGCGTTTTATTTTATTTTCACTTCTTTCGTATTCAATACTTGTGGCATGCCTTTTTGCCATTGTTTCTTATCTGATGTTTACGTGACTACGAATGAGAGTGGAGTTGTTATATTGTTATTTCTTTTGTGAGTTACACTCAGTAAGGCGTGAGTTTGTCCCCGTCCCACCACATCCGCAGTCCTACAATCCGCCAACTTCGATGGGTATCACAGGTACATCCTTATTGCAGTGGGGATGGGCTGGACAGTTAGCACATGTGGAAGTGTTGATAGAGTTTAGAGGCAAATTACACCTCTGATTCACACTAAGTAAGTCACAATCGAAACCAAGTCGATTGCTTTTCACCTCGACGATAAACACAATGGGGACGAATTGGACAGATATAATGCACATAATTACACGTGTGGAAGTGTTGATAGAGTCTAGAGGCTATGAACCCGTAAAGTGAGTCTCCGAGTGGAAACAAGCTATGAATTCAAAAATGTCCGACGAAAGCGCACAACCGCGCTTGGCGGAGTAAAACAAAGCTAGCTGGCTATCGAGGTTGTGCTGCGCAGCGCCTACGTGGGCAGCATTATTGATCTTTAAAAGCCATTAGAACAAGGCGTCGAACCTTTGCCATCCTGCAAGTGTTTCCGTTTTCTTTCTCTCGCTTGTCTGCATATTAGCACCATGGACACACCAGCTGGCCATATCGTTCGGCCTCTTGGTAAGCTTGGGCGCCTGCGGATATTTTGAATCTCGAACGACCCACCGACGCGGCTTTCCCCTGTACAGGCATCGTCGAGAAATACCACTCATGCGTCCATGCACTCAATTTTTATTTCAACATCGCCGGTGCAGCACGATACCATATCTTGACGCCCAATGTGTCGAAGGAACACATACGCAACCATCTCTTGGACGCCCTATGTGAGGTCACTTCACAGCACTCGCCTATGTGCGTCTCCATACGTGGCGAGAAAACCCGTTCACCTGCTTTCGTCCGCGTACCCTCCATTGACATTCCCGCGCGCGTCACATACGTCGATGGTGGAGACAAGGATGATTTACGGACCGTTGAGAAGGTGTTAGAGGACGAGCACAACCTACCGTTTTCCGGGTTGGACGATGGCACAGGGTGGCTCTGGAAAGTCATCGTCTTTGAACATACGCAGTACGGGTGGGTAACCGTTGCGTGGGTTGTCCACCATGCGGTCTCGGATGGTATTGGAGTCAAGGTATTCCAGGCCTCTTTCGGCGAGGCCCTCAACTCCCCCACCGCCCCCGCTGGGGAATGGGAGAGGGCGCGCTGGATTGTTCGTGCTCCGAATGACCTCAAGTTACCCGATCCACTCGAAAGGGCCGTGGACATCTCGCCTTCATACCGTAGTGCACCTGGTCTATTATCATCCCTTTACGAGGTTCACACCCCGTCGTTCATGCACCTCAAAAGAGAAAAAGGCAGATATAATGGACCTCCCATTCCTACAAAATCTGCTCTTCCGACTTTTCGCTCGAATCACCGACTGGTCGTGCTTTCCTCCCAAGTCGCGAATGGCCTTCGGCTCAAGTGTAGGGAGAATGACACGACCGTCTCAGCTTACCTGCATGCGCTCATGGCGCGGGTGATAAAGGACATCTACCCGGGCTACAAGGGTGGATACGCAGCCAATTCGCCTATTTCAGGGCGAAGATTCGTCCCCGGAGCAGAAGACCAAATCATCGACTACGTCAGTGACTGCTCGTTGGTCGTCAAGTTTAACCGGCCCTCCGTACCATCCAGCGAGCTGTCGAAAGAGGAGAGAGAGGCGGAAGATTGGGCCAACTCGAGGGAGTGCGGCAAGTCGTTGCGAGCGGCGGCTAAAAGGAGCCGGGATACGCATTCTGGATATTTAGCGTTCCTCGCCGATTATTTCTCGTACTTCAAGGGTCAGTTGGGTAAACCTCGGGAAGGGGTCCTCAAGATCAACAGCATTGGGCTGATCAAGAAGCCGAAAAAAGGAGAATGGGAGATGGACCGTCTAATACACACGACTTGCGGAGGTGTCCTCAACACCGCATTCGTTTTGAACTTGGGGACGGTGGAGGGTGGGGATATGGGCATCAGCGTCACTTGGGGAGAATGGGAGAAAGGAATTATCTCCCGCGTGGAAGGAGATCGTGTGACGCGCGGCCTCGTCGAAGGCCTTGTAGAACTGCTTCAGCTCAAGGACGTCGAGGCAAATGTTATTTGGACGCTTTAACTGGACAATCCGAATTGATGTTGTGATGTTGTGATTCAATATCCAGTCTCGCAGTCCATTGTCCCATGTGGAGTGCTTTTGTACTTTGAGCCCTGCGTCAATCTAGGAAGCTTTCTTATTCAGACGCGGCTCAACCCTCATCTTCAAGGGTGTATAAAAACTCATAGGGGTTACGATGTCCACAGCGTTTTGGAAACCCGGGACGACTGGGCCTGGTTCAACTGTTGATCGCGCCTCTGAGATCGAAGGGGGTGCTATCTTATCTTCTGCACCCATTGGCATCGGACAATTCAGTGTGCAGGCTCAGAGGGAGAGACTTCCCATTTTCAAACACCGTACGTCGAGGACTTGGAGAATATTTTACGACTCGTAAAATTCTTTTCACCTTCAATTCGGCGTATAAAACCTTATTTTGACCACCCTTTACAGGTGATGAACTCTTGTATTGCGTTGAACGATTTGGCGTGACAATTGTCGTTGCGGAAACCGGCTCTGGCAAGACCACCCGTACGTATGCTCCCCCTTTCACTCGCACCGACGTTTGTTTCTTCGCGTATTTCATTGAATGTCCTATCCTACGACCCACAGAACTCCCTCAATATCTTTACGAAGCTGGGTGGGCGTCGAAGGGCAATGTGGTCGCTTGCACTCAACCCCGCCGCGTCGCCGCGACTTCTGTTGCGACACGGGTCGCACAAGAGGTTGGGAGCATCATAGGAGACGAAGTACGTGCCTCTCCCGTTCGGACGATTGGCTATCCAACCCTGCTGCCAGGTTGGATACACAATCCGCTTTGAAGATGTGAGCGACAAAGAGCGAACGCGGATCAAGTACTTGACGGACGGAATGCTCTTCCGGGAGTGAGGACGTTTCCTCGAGATTTGTCGGCATTCTGTTCCGGGGTCTGATGGGGAGGTCCGCAGGACGTTGGTTGATCCTTTACTGAGCAAGTACAGTGTTATTATGGTGCGCAAGTCTCGGGAGTGGAGAGAGCAATACTCAACGATCCTAGGATATAGGTCGACGAAGCGCACGAGAGATCGCTCTATACAGACCTCCTCCTCGGGATCCTAAAGAAGTACGTGCATTTGTCACTTCAACCAACCTATTAATCGTCTCCCTATCGTGCTAGGATTCGACGGAAGCGTCCATCCCTCCGGCTTATCATATCATCGGCCACTCTTGATGCTTCACACTTCCTGCAATTCTTCAACGCCAATAACCAGGACAACGAGGCCACTGTCCTCAGCATCAAGGGACGCCCATACCCAGTCGAGATCGCGTATCTCAAGGAGCCTTGCGCGGACTATGTAAAGGAGGCGGTCCGAGTGGTCTGGGACCTACACAAGCACGGGAAAACTGCTAGTGGTGACGTCCTCGTATTCATGACTGGACGAGAAGACATTGAAAGATGCCTCTGGGAATTTTCCGAATTACTACCCAAGTACGTCCGGTCCGGTCTCAAGAACTCGAGGGGTCCCGTGAACCTTACGTACATGCAGCCTGCCTGATGGTAGCGCGAGATTGAATGTGTTACCGCTTCATGCGGGACTATCGACGGCAGACCAACTCGCAATCTTCCACCCCAGTCCACCTGGTTCACGAAAGGTTGTAGTGGCGACAAACATCGCAGAGGCGAGTGTTACTATCGACGGCGTGAAATGGGTTGTCGATTGCGGGTTCGTTAAGGTCCGCACAACCACACAACTTTGGCCTCGAGTTACGAAACCACCCCATAGATCCGTACATTCAACCCAAAAACGTCATTATCGACGCTGCTTACGACACCCATCTCACGAGCTTCGGCGATCCAAAGAGCCGGACGCGCCGGGCGAACATCTCCTGGAGTATGCTACCGACTCTACACGGAGAGCTCATTTGAAGGGTTTCCCGCTGCTGGTATACCTGAAGTACAAAGGTTATGCTTGAAGTTGGAACACATTGATTCGTCGTTGACACATCGTATAGAAGCGACATGACCCTCCCCCTTCTCCAACTCAAAGCCCTTGGGATTGATGACATTATGAAGTTCGAATGGATCTCCGCACCGTCCTCAGAGGCGATCATTCGTGCGCTTGAGAGACTCGTTCGTCTTGGGAACATTGGGGAGGAGGACGGGCGACTTACCGAGGTCGGTACGAAGGTGGCCGAACTAGGAGTGGACGTCGTCATCGCAAGCATGCTCTGGAAGAGCAAAGAGTTGAAGTGTAGTGAAGAGATATTGACCATTGCAGCCATAGTCTCTGTCCAGGTAGTAGTCTGTCTCGCCTGTTTTGTTCAGGTATTGACCCCAATACGTCCAGGATGTATTTATTATACCTGAGGGCGCTGCAGGTGCTATGGCTGAGTTGGAGCGCCGCAAGTTTACAGCCGAGGAGGGGGTGAGTTTTGACTTCCGTTGGCTCCATGTTGCACTGATCTCGCATGTTTAGGACCACCTGACGCTTCTCAATGGTTCGTTGGATGCACTAGTAGCCTTCAAGCAGGGAAGCTTATTTGTTGCCAGCTTACAATGCTTTTGTCCGTTACGGCTCGTCATCCAGGTTTTCTGGGCAGCATGCAATGAACTTTCGAGCGCTATCAAGAGCCGTCAACGTGCGCGCGCAGCTGAAACGATATATGCAGCGCTTTGGCATATGGCCGCTAGAAAGGCTAGCATTCCCGTGTGTAGTGAGGCAACTACTGATTCTTAGGGATAGCTGCGAAGGTGATGCGAAAAGACTACGAAAATGTCTTGTGAGCGGCTATGCTGACGCCAGCAATGTTGCGAAATGGGCACCCGACGGGACATATCGAGCATTGAGAGGAGACAAGGTTAGTGATTTTCGCTTCTGGGGCGCGGGTTGTACCAAAAAAATGCATCCTTCCTCCCATTTCAGGTCCTTCACGTACACCCAACCTCTGTGCTTTTCACTCGTAAGCCTAAGAGTGGCTGGGTAGTATTCCATGAAGTAGAGGAGACAAAGAAAACACAGTGAGTCGCTGCGAAAGTATCCAGAAAGCTTTTGTTGACTCCTAATGTAGGATACGCATCTTGACTGAGATCGAGCCTGAATGGTCAATAGATCCATTTCCGGTGCAGCAATTGAGCTGATATTTTTGCAGGCTGCTGGAGTTTGGGCATAAATATGCATAACAGCGTAGCGTTTGGTATTAGTGAGCGAAAACTCTTCCGAGGAGGCGCAGACAAACGGATCTTTAACACGGCGATGTGGGGTCTATTAACTGTACATGCAACACTGTATTTCGTCCCAGTATTCTGTGACCTTAGAAACTTTGCCGTAGACAAACGGCCATTGCAGGCTTGATACCCATACTCCTGCTTTACACTGACACAAACTTGGGACCTAGGTGATCGCCTAGTGAATTGGTGATCTTCCTTTCCTGGAAAGCAAATGCTCGGGAGGTCGGAAAAGATCTCTGAAAGGACTCCAAATGATTGATGAATCCCGATTTCTCCAGGATAAATTGATCGATCAGCCTTCGTTCCTACCGGTTGGTCTAGAGACACCTCTGGCCCCTAAGCACAAACAAAAGGGGGTGAAGGGTAGGAGCCTGAACCTTTCTTCTCTTCAAGGTAGGGCCTTAAGTGAGCTTCCATATGTATAACCTCCTGTGCCCGTTGAGTTCTCTCGTAGACATGATCATTATGAGCATCGATGGTACATCAATAGGGTAGTACGCATTAGTCGGTCTATTACGCTATTCAAACCTTCCAGGTCCCCTTTCTTCGGACCTGCAGCGCCCTGCTAATCATCAAACCAATCGTTCCGACGAAAAAGCAGACAGCTGAGAAAATGATGGGGTGCTCCCAATGAAACGAGCTGGTCAAGAGAGCGCCTTCGATCGGGTTTCCCACGAGGCCACCAATGGAGATAAACGCAAAGGCCAGCCCCATACGGAGGCTGTAAAAACCTGGTTAGATTAAGGTCTCTCCTAAAAGTGGGTGATACTTACCCAACTTCATTGACGCTGTGCGACAAACTAGCAAACAATGGCCCGATTAATCCAATGTAAGCACCACTGAAGAAACCGTAGAAGAGGGCAAGGCAGATGATACCCGCAGCATTGTCTACCGCCAGTGTTGCCAATGTAATGACACCGCAAGCAAAGGTAGTAACAATGACAACATTGAAAACTCCTGCAAGAGGTACAGTCAGATGGCGGAGCTACTGTATCACCAAGCACATACCGGTGATGTCTGCCAAGAAGTTGGGCAGGATTCGACCAAAAATGGATGCGCAGTTAAGGATAGTAAGGGAGTAGAACGCCAGAGTTCTGTCAACTCCCTTCGTAACCGCGTAAAGTTGAAGGTAGAAGACTACAAAGATAAGTCAGCAAAAAGGATAATAAGAAGTTTACTTACTAATGAAAAAGAGGCCGATCACATTAACAACTCCTGTAAGAACTGCGACCATGTATGGAACATCCTTGAACATAGTCATCACAGAAGGCGACTTCTGTCCTTCCACGTGAGGCCGCGGCGGCGGGGGGCGAGTACGCATACAAGCAAGAGAAATGATTATAAGACCTAGGCAAACAAAGGCTGTGATTCGTGTAGCCCATGGAAAACCATACTTTTCGATCATTTTGTTTATCAAGATCGGAAAGACGACTCCTCCAGTAGACGATCCAGAAGTGGCGATGCCCATCACCAATGCCCGTTTCCGTTCAAAGTGATGAGCGAGCACGGTGATAGCAGGAAGAAAGAGAAATCCGAGGCTGATGCCGACGCCGAGGCCTTGGGTAAGGAAGACTTGATAAAGCTGTTGTGGTTGGGAGAGTGATA
>Ga0307513_10004751_pt1 | contig 18041 bp, 26 predicted proteins | sample 15_EM_MG_FD_202174 | JGI IMG/M metagenome (GOLD analysis project Ga0307513, IMG submission 202174) | Populus trichocarpa ectomycorrhiza microbial communities from riparian zone in the Pacific Northwest, United States - 15_EM | ecosystem: Host-associated > Plants > Roots > Unclassified | place... | reverse complement strand
CTGTCTAAAAGGACAAAGAAATGTCGTTTGTGATATGATAGATGGAGCGGACTGCCAGTGAAAATACCTTGTAGGTAAAAGAATGATTCTGAGCCTCTTTCGAGTTATACAACACTGTCTTTCCAACGCTTGTAATATGGCAGATTTCGTGAACATAGTCGAGATCAGAAAGATTAGGACCCACTTGCGAAGTTCGAAACTAAATTTGTAGACCCCATCTCGAACCCATCTGAAGAAAGAAACATTAGATATTTCTCAGTTACACCCATCATATTCACATTGCACCTGCCAGAATCCGATAAGGCTAGTTCCTTTTCCTTCGGGGTAGGCTAGAATGTATTCGATAGGCTTGAGTCTTCATAGAAGAGAGCAAGGAGGACTGACTTCACATGAAAGGTACAGGCTAACAAAACCACCCTCGGTAGCTTCCTTGGTCTGGCCAGCATTTGGATAGAAGAGAATCTGATTTATGGATTCAATGTTTACATGTCTCTGCCATGCAACTTGACGAAAGGTCGATTACCTGCCATCGATTATTTCCGAAGCGAATTGACTTTGTGACCTTGGACTTCTTGTCGCCCTTCGTGGAATCAAACAGACTATTCAAGCCTCTTAGAGTCCATTCGAAGGTAATTGAAGATGATTCTGAGTACTCGAAATCCACGTCCATGAGAACTCAAAGGGAAAGGGAGGGTATGAACTCAGTTCGAAAGGACAGCTTTAATTAATTGGTGATCACGTGCGAGTGCTAATTGTCATAACTAACTTAGTCTCCCGATGCCAGCCTGCGATATTAAGTACTGCACCACTACTACTAGCCCGGTAGCAAGACGTAGCGGCTAGCTACTTTTTCGTCAGCATTTTTCGGAAGTCATCTTGTCCTTTACCACCACTAGAAGAAGCGGGAACAACGTGTGCTGTAGCATCCGCAGATTTGACCGCAGCTGTCGATTTCTTGAAACCTAACCCCGCTTTCGGCTTCGAAGGACCAAGCCTCCTAGGCTTGAACAGAGCATTTTCACTTTGATGTGAAGCTCCGGGCTGACGAGCAGAAGGTACATCCTCGCTTAAATCCAGCGTGTTACCCGCGAAGACGATGGGTTCTGTTCTCAGCAGCAGCCGACCAGCATCCTGATGCAACATAGACATGAGAATCCCAGAGCAAAGATGAGGACAAACAAGGCACTAACCGCCGGATTTTCTAGCTCCACAACTGCCTCTTGCTTGTCCAAAAATACCTCAACACGTTTAACAGGCGCAATCTTCTCCAAGACCTGTTGTAAAAGACCCTCCTGCGTTGCAGGGGGGAGGTTCTTGATCCGGACAGACCTATTTCTCGCCTCTGCCACCCGACTGAGACCAATTTCCGACCTTGTGACACAGTTAGTGTGGTTTGTAAGCTCAAGTACTAAAATCATACGTACTTGTGTCGCGCACGTACACGAGGGTCTGCGAGGGTGACTGCTATCCTCCGTTTCTTGAGCTCGTGGTTATTGGCGGCCAAAGCAGACTGCGCGTCTTTCTGAAATGAAAGGGATTAATGCACCAAATACACGGTCGTGTGTGATCGAAGCAGACTTACCGCTTCTTCAAATTCGATGAAGGCGAACCCTCTCGCATGTCCATTATCCTCCAGAGCTATCCGGACGTCTTTGACGGGGCCATACTGCCATGTATGCATTAGATCAGAGGAAGATAGTAGTGTAGAGGTGTCCATACCGTAGAGAAAAGTTTCTCAAGGTCGACCTTCGTGGTAAACCTGCTAAGACCGGCAACATATACTTCCTTCTCGTTGGCATCTTGATCAGTCCTCTCCTTTTTCCGTTCTGGGTTGGAAATATAAACGTTCAGCGGTAAGTTTGGCTCCAACTCGTGTCCATGGAGTTCGAGAGAGTTCTGTGCCGCATCCTGAGAATTGTCGGGTAAGAAAATTGTGACTGAGTAGACGGATTGTTCACAAACCGGCGATGTGAATTGCACATAGCAAAACCTTCGGGTATTCTTGAACTTCTTACTTGGCCACCGAACATCAAAGATCGTCCCGTACTACGATAAAAGAAAGGTTCAATGGTCGATCACCCAAGTTTCAACAAAGGTACATACCTTTCCAAATAAGTTCCTCATGAATGGATCATCTGCCGTCTCTGGGAAATTTGTAACATAGAGAGTCGATTTCCAAGCAAGGTGAACGGAAATTTCTTGGTCGTGTAGTCGCTTTTTGTCCTTTGTCAAGGCAGCAAGGACACTATCCTGCGATCGGTGTGTTATAAAAAATATGGCATAAGAAAGACGATGATTCTTACTCTGTCAAAAAATTCCACGGTAGCAACAATTGAAGTTGACAGGTGGGTGATTTTGACTTCTCGTACTTTCCCGCACTGAATGAAGTCAATATATAAAGTTGGGAGAGGGTCGAATCTAAACTAAAAGAGGCTTACATCTTTGAATAAATTGCTGAGGTCCTCTTCGGAGACGCCTTGAGGAAGGTCGGCCACAAATACAGTTGAATTCTCTCGATCCCTGGAGACGATGATTAACAAGGCAGCGTTAGTGAGGATAAATAGATGGTAAAAAGCGGCGGTCCAGACCTTTTTAAAGGCAGAGGTTTCTGCTCTAAATGTTTGTTTTCGTATTCAACAGTGTGCGAGGGGAAGGTAAGTAGAAGGAAGACGTACCGATTCGTGCCTTTTTATGAGGTTCTGATGGAGCTTCATCTTCCTCTGGGCCACGTTTTGTGCCTCGTTCAGGTTCAGGATGGTCGACCTCCATAGGTGCCTCTACACTGCCTAACGCTGAGGCATCTGGAATAAGTGCCGAAGCAGTTGGGACTGATGCCTGGGCTTCTGCGGCAACTTGCATATCTTGATATGCTTTCGCGGCTTCCTGCACCACAGTTTAAATATACAGGCTTACAAGCTAAAATCAGCAAGGAGTCACCTTTGCGCGCCTCATATTGGTTTGGTACTGGGCACTTTCAATCTTGTCAAGACAAAATTCGATTTCTTCCACGGATCCATGAAGATGTTCAAATGCAATCCAGGCCTCCCAAATTGCTTCAGGCCAATCCAGTTGCTTGGTGTGAATGTCAATGAATATTTGGCGGGCATCCTCGATTTGTTTGTGCTTTCTTCATAGGTTTTGTCTCAGCAAATTCGAGAACCATGAATAGAAAGGTACATACATGAGGGTGTCAGTGTAGTTTAACCAGACTAGATAGCTGGCTTTAGAGTGTTTGGTGGCAGCTGTCCATACATCGAGGGCCGCGGAGGCAATGCCGGCATTTTCATACTACAATCGATTCTTTAACAGATGTTAGATAAATTCATACAAGGGACATACGATGGAGACGAGGAATTTCTCCAATCGCAATTTGGGATCAATGGATTTCGAGGCTAAAGAAGATGGTTCAGCTCGAATAAGTTATGATGAATATAAAGCACTACCTTGCCGGGCCATTTCAATACCACTTTCTACGACACCAATCAATGTTGGGAGCGCGTCTTGATCTTGCAACGGATGTAAGAAAAATTCGGATGGAAAAGTATAAAGAATACCGTCGGTCTCGCCTTCAGCACGCCGCCTTTCATAACCACCACGCGCAAGTACAACTGGCGCCAGTTGATCGATGTCAGATTGGATGAGTTTGGTTTCAAACGCCCTATTATAAATTTCTACCAAATTTGAACATCAACCACATAAGTCCGTTTGCAATGAGAGCTTACCTGGAACCGTCTCCAAACCTTCCGGCGGTTCGTCGATGCGTTCCTAAAGAAATGCTTGAGGAACGCTTGGAGGGCATCAACCCACTGACTTACCAAGAATCGTAGATACCTTGCCCAGACCTCTCCTAATCCAGGTACACTCCTCACTGCTCGTCTGTAAACGTCCAATTCCACGTCGACCCCGATATCCAGTATTCTCTACAAAAATAATGGACCAGTTATTGAGAATACGATAAATATTACTGACCAATGCATCACAATAACTCGTCCAGAACATCCGTAAGGCCTCCTCTGCTCCAACTTCTCCAGAGAAACGTCGTTGAGCAGCCTCTGCGATCGCTCTTTCATATACACCGCGTGTGACAAAAATATCTGGATATTTTGCCCTCCGTTCATACCCAATATATTGCTGGAATGCTTCCAGTGAGCCATTTGTATTAGCCTGAAATGGTATAGGTTAGAAACAGGATGATTAAAGGGGGGAGTGCCAATACAAGATTTGTTTCCAGGCGCTCGCGGCGGTCGAGATTGCGGATACTCTGCCCTCGAATCTTGGAGGCAGAGACCATGAGGGACTCGTAGTCTTGTGGCGGTAGATAGCTTGTCGTGAAAGATGAATACGACTGGAAGGTATCCTCAATGCCTAGAAGAGGATGAGATGAATTACTGAACCGGTTGAAATGAGGTAATAGCACTGACTAGGGTGGGGTTGTCCAAGCCTCTCCAAAAGTAATATTTGCAGTCGTTCGACCAACCGTGGCCTGAAGAGTATTAGTAATTGGGAATAAGGACACAAGTGTTAAAGATGTTACTTTTCGGATTTTGACGCCGTTTCGAGCATCTCCATTTCCCAATCACGTTGAACATCCCAGAGTTTGTGACTCTAAGAGAAGATGAAATGAGGAAAATAGAGGGCACGGATACAGGTGTTATGCATACCTCGATGAGATGCCCTAGCCCTTTCTGTACAACTTGGTGGATGGAGTTTCGTGTCCAGGCAGTCGTAAAAACATCTCCAAGTGCCTCGGGTCGCAATTGTTCTCCAGAAAAATAGAGACCGTGGCGTTCCACGAGGAAGTTAAGATGCTTCTGCAGTATTGAAATTGCTTGATATTCTCTAAGCACTGGATTGGTAGCAGTAAAGTACTAATACGCACATAAATAATCGTCCTCTGCACGCGAATATAGCTCCAAGAGCTCTTGAACACCGCCCTCTGTTTCCAGATCGACGGATTGTTCTTTGGAATTCAGGAGAGGGACCCAGACGTCATCGCCAGCGGCAACAAGTTGGGTCATCATTTCCATGGCAGATTGAGCCTCGGATTCCATTCCCTCCAAGGATTGAGCCAGCTTGACATGTTGCGCATGGAGAGATATATCATAGGGCCTTTCCGCGACAGCCGTTAGAATATTAGCGAGGGCTTCCAGGGATTCAGTTTCGTCCATTATTGAGTGGAGTTGAACGTTGAGTGATGACGTAAGCTCATGATCTCTCCGTTGTCTCCGTCCGAGTCGTCAGACTTTGGTCCAACTTTGGTCAGACTTTAGTCACTTAGACTTGCATCAGACCAACAAAATTCGATTTGTACTTGACGACAACTGTTCAGATTCTTCAGAACAACGGCTTGATCGTTGATTGTGACCGGGGTTTACCCATAATTACCTTGTAATTACCGAAACAATTCCACGGAAGCGCTAAAAGAATGACGTAACGCGTCGAACCCAATTTAGGACGCGTTGGGCACTGCCACGGCAAGAACGTCTTTGTCTCGATCGCACATCGTTGTCATTATAGCATTCTTAGCTTTGCTCTGGGAATCCGCAGGTTGTCCCCCCTTTTGTCCGATTTGTCTACGGAACTGGGACGGCACAGCTCTTCATAATTACATTTCGGTGAACGCTCGAGGATGTCCTCCGATGCTGCATTCTCCGAGCCCCTCGGTTAATCACTCCCGAGCAAACATGGCATATAATGAATCAGGACATGGAATGGATCCTCCCTTTTTCTTCCCTCCTTTTCTTCTCATGTCACTGTAGCAAATGTCGCCCTCTGACCCCAGATCCCAGGGGCGAGTGCGCACGTTTAGTCGCTCCTTAGTCAATATCATTAAATCCAAGCTATCCTGTTCGTTGTGAGTGCTTGGTATTCAGAGAGGAACATCCACAGTCATGACTCAAACAACCCCTCACCCAGTTTTTCACGTAATCCTCATCCAGAACCACCCAACCCGCTCATCCCCACCACACGACAGCGCGTTATTAGTCGCCCTCGCCATCTCCGATCGCAACAACCGCCTAACTTCCACCTCCCTCTGCCTCATTTCATACGCCAACTTCCCGTCGAACTTCTTGGCCTCATATTCATCCTCGGGTCAGAACAAGACACCTTCTTTCCCCTTACTGTCTCCCATGTATGCAGCACCTGGAGGCAGATCGCTTTGCGTACCCCTGCCCTATGGCGTCGTATTGCCATCGGACCCAATGAGTCCATGTGGCGTGAGCGTATTCGCCGTGCTCAAGCCTGCACCCTGGACATCCAACTCCTGCCTTACAGAAAGACCCGCTCAGGAGCTCGTCGTTCGCAAGACTTCAACCCATACACAGTCAACTGGTATATGCACATCGTCGTTCCCTATATCCGACAATGGCGTTCTCTTGAAATCCAGTTTTCTGAATACTCCCCCTTCCTTTGGAAAGCTGCCCTAGCGGACTGCGCGTCACCCGCCCCGCGTTTACAGGAACTGACCCTCGTTCACCGCTTCAACGACGACGTTCAAGAGTTCCTCATTTTTGCCGCCTACGCCCCTCGCTTGCACCGACTTACCGTGGACGGCATTAGATTAATCTGGATGCCTTCACTTTTCGCAAATTTAACATTCCTCGATTACACTCATCACGGATTTACCAGCGGACATCAAGCTGTCTATGACATTATATCCATTCTTTCCATCTCATCTCGACTTGTTGATTTTCGCATATTGTTTCCCCGTGGAAAGGTCACTCGTCTCCCCTCACGTCGTGAATCCGTTACGAAACGCGTCACCCTTCCATTCTTGACCCAGTTTCACTTGAAGGTCGATGGGTCCGACATTCCCTTTGAATTAGCACATCTTGTTACCCTCATATTAGCACCTTCCCTTTCGTCTCTGCGCCTCATTGATTTGAGCCGCTCGCAGCACTCTTTCCCCAGTCTCAAATCATTTTTCTATGTTTATGCACTCCCACGGACCCTTCGCTTCATTTTCGTTGGCCATGGCTGGTACGATTCCAGGATGATTCAGGCCATGACACACTCCCTGCCATATCTGTCCAGAATTCACGTCAAGAGGTCTCGTACACCAGACCAGGTGTTGAATCTGCAGAATCACGTCAGGAATAGCCCGGGCTCAGCATCTTTCGGTCGAAATCAAAGCCATCTATTGCACGGACATTATCGTATCGATACCCTCAACGTACACTATCTTCCCAAATTGTATAGGCAATCTTAATTCACCACCCACTGTATCTTTTTTGTTGTAGTCACGACCTCTTTACTCCCTTTGTATCCATAATTACTTCTCTTCAGCCTGACTCTTCATGATCTTGTATTAACTTATTTATTTCAATTTTTGGAAGCAAAACTTGAAGGTTGAGTGGAGCTCTGCCAAGAACTGAAAGGCCGGCCGGACCGATCACAGATTCTGAATAGAGCCGTCGTCAGTAAAAGGTAATGGCTTCCGAGGAGTATGTATCCTTGTCAAGCCCCAATGATAGCTCATCTTTCTCCGCAACATCCACGTCATGTCCTCCCCACAGTCCTATCGCCCTGCCGTCTCGAATGATCTGACTGGAAGAGTGGCAATTATTACGGGAGGCGGAACGGGGATCGGATTGATGAATGCACAGGGGCTTGCTGCCGCTGGTGCTAAGGTCTATATCGCTGGACGCCGACTAGAGGTACTCGAGAAAGCTTCGTCGGCTTGGGATAACCAGATCGGAGGAGAAATCTTGCCGTACGTGTTTTGCTGTCGGGGGAAATTGTGATCTTCATTGCACTGTGCCTTTCAGATTACATATGGATGTCACCGACAAAGCCAGCATTTCAAAGGCAAAGAAATTCATCGAGGAGAAAGAGGGGAAACTGCACATTCTCGTGAACAAGTTGAGACGCTTTACTTGCTACATAGATGCATTCGACCTGATGGAACTGCCCAATTAGCGCAGGTCAGGTTGGGCCAGTATCCCGCTTCCTCAGCGACGCTTCATCTCCAGAAAGGAAAGATGCGGAGGCTCTCGGAACGGCTCTATTCAACAACGAATCCTTTGAAGCGTGGGGCAGCCTCTATCAAATTAATTCGGCCTCTATATTTTTCGTGACCACCGCTTTCCTTGGATTACTCGCAAAGGGATCGCAGGATGTTGACGGATATTGGTCAAGCGTCATAAACATCACAAGTATCAGTGGTATCATCAAGGTTGCACAAGATCATGTTCGTCACTTACCCTTAATGGTGCACTGGGCAGCTTCAACTCGTTAATGTATTTGAACAGTTCTGCTACAATAGTGCAAAAGCTGCAGCATCACATCTGACAAGGCTGCTCTCCACCGAGCTAGCTCTGAAGGGAATACCTGTCCGCGTGAATGCAATTTCGCCTGGAGTTTATGCCTCGGAAATGACCTTTGATGCTGTTATGCCGGAAGATGTGGACAAGATTGCGAAAGGGGTGTTACCTGTCCCTGCGAAGCGTGCCGGAACGTGCGTTTTCTTTCCCCACCTTTTCACATCACTTTTTATACCCAGTTATCTTTTTAGTGGACAGGAAATGGGGGGTACCGCTGTGTATCTCGCGTCGCGCGCTGGTGGTTATGTGAATGGGCAGGAAATTGTTATTGACGGCGGCTATGTTGCAGTTAATCCTTCAAGCGTATAGGAACCAATATGCCTTGTTCTTCCCACCGGTGTTTTAACATAAAGCCTACAGCTACGTCCAGCTCTTCTGTGGTTTGAATGAGTTATGGAGAGCCTCAGTCGCTGTACAATCGAGTTGAGAAATGTTTGTCAGTATCGCCGTCAGCGATCTGGATGCACATATGACCACGCGCATGGGTTTCAATATTATGAAACAGCTTCGTTTGCATTGTCTCAAATTTCCTAGCACTTTCCCCTCAATTGAGGAAGGTTGGATAGTGGGAACACGTTCATCGTCGGTGGCCATTTTGGGATGTCGACATTGGCTATGTCAAGATTATCCTGTTCAATTCCAATCAAATTCCAATCTCTCTCGCATACACTCCAGTTGCGACCGCCGCGTTCTGGTGTCGCCTTCTACAATGCACGATATCGGTCGCAGTGATTGTGTATTTGTTGCACAGTGGGCAACGCCATAAATTTAGATGCGTCGCGAGGACTTTATCACATCTTCTGCGGAAGATTCTTGGGCGTTCCACCTGGAAATATTAAGAATCAATGTCGTTAAATCGCGTATGGCGTTCAAGTTGGGTGTGATTATTTGGGCGTCGATCACGATCGACTCGGGTCGAGGACTCTGTTGAGCATTATGACATTGAAGCATCCGCTGCCATGCTTTTAATTTTTATCCTCTCAGGTTCGAGTTGACAGAATTCGCTTGAGAGCTGACCTTCCCCAAAATGTTGATGAAGCCCACAACATTCAAGCTGGTTCAGGAGATAACCTTGAAATAACCGAGATCTGATCAGATCATAAGATGCTCCCGCGGATTCAGGATTCACACGTGATGGAGAGCCTCGCGTTTTCAACGCGTCGCGGCGACAGTGCGGTCTGGACACGTCACATCCCACTGGAGTAGTAGAACTTGGAAGTGGCTGCGAGTTTGTCTAGCCAGAGACTAAGTAGAGGCGTTACTGTCTGCCCAAGGGGCGACCGGCTACTACAGGATTACCTAGCTCCCAATTCTCCCCTATCCCCATCCGAATGGCATCGCCACGAGGGCTTAGGGAAGTCGAGGCCGACTATGGGAAATGGCCAGCTTTGTAGCAGTTCCCACTCATTTTGGCTAAAGATATCGTTGATACGACCTTGTGGCACGAAGCACTTTTACTCCACAGACAAGAAATTTAGAGGACAGTGTAGGAAAGGAGAAGACGTTGGATTTCTCTATATGTTCTTTGTTTATTTGAATTTGGGCGTGAGAAGCAATTGCAATAGACCCTGAGCCTTTCAACTTTAGACCGTACTTGGGAGTCCTCCAGGTTCCGGCGTTCTTTTGACGGCGCCTCCACTGTCTCTTCATTTCCACCCTCATGACTCGTCCAACACGTAAGCAAGTCCAGCAACCGACCCCCCAATATGCCGTCGTCCCAACACAAAGTCCAACACGCGCCAACTCGTACACAAGTTACCAGAGCCATCAGAGCCATCGACATCAACCGGGTTATCAACAGCCTCAACCAGTTTACCAGCAGCCTCAGCCAGTGTATCAGCAGCCTCAGCCGGTTTATCAGCAGCCTCAGCCAGTTTACCAGCAACCCCAGCCAGTTTACCAGCAGCCCCAGCCAGTCTATCAGCCATCTCAGCCAGTCTATCAGAGCCAGCAACAGCAACCTGTTTATCAGCAACAGCAAAAGCAACAATCACATATTGGTGGTCCGCGACCTGTTCGATCAGCGTCGGCCAACAGCAGGCATAGTAGTCGAGGGCATAATGGACGCAATGCTATTGCGATGGGAGTTGCAAGGGGGAATATTGGAGGAGGTTATGGACCATATTCAGTTCGTTTTCCTTCTCTGATCCTGTTTGGACAAGCTCATTATTTTTAATCAGTATCATCCGGCATCGGGTAAGGAAACAGGAGATAATGGCACAACCACTAGGTTCAGCACGGGTCCTTCCTCAGAAAACTCAGTAGCGACGCATTCACGGGAAAAGGCGCCTCCACCACAGCCAGTGGCACCGACAACTGCGACAATGCCCCAATCTTTGTGGGATAGAGATCCTGACATCGACGATGCCCTCCACAACCCTGATCCTCGAGATTCTAATTTCACTCTCTTCTCCTGGAGAGGATGGGTTAATGCAAGTGCTATTATACTCCTCATTGCGTCGCTTATCACGCTATTCATCGGATATCCTGTTATGTATCATTACACCCACCTTCCACCACGGATAACTGGCTGGAACGTTGGAGGCATTAATGGAACCGGACAAATACCTGTTCTTCCGAACGTACCAGGTTTAATTGACAAAGAAACCCCCAATTCGGTTTTTACGCGACAAGGGTCGGATGGGAAATTGTATGATTTGGTCTTTAGTGACGAGTTCAACACGGATGGAAGGAGTTTCTATCCCGGCGATGATCCATATTGGGAGGCTGTTGATCTGCACTACTGGTAATTTAAATTATCTGTGTGAGGAGTGTATATTGACTTGAAGTAGGCCCACTGGTGATAGTGAATGGTATGATCCATCGGTGGGTGGTTTCTCCGTTCTCCGTTACCAATACCTATATATATCTATGCAGGCAGTAACAACAGCCAACGGCAAGTTGGTTATTACAATGACGGAGCAAAGGATCCACGATTTAAACTTTCAGAGTGGTGCGTGTTTAGCTTTTTGGATCGCAGAATCTCCTGACGTTCTACCTACTCAAGGAATGCTGTCTTCCTGGAATAAGTTTTGCTTTACAACTGGTTACGTAGAGGTGTCAGTGAGTCTGGCCGGAAGTCCGAGTACGCCGGGGCTGTGGCCTGGTGAGTATTTCGCCTAAGCCTCTCAGAATAAAAAGTAATACTCCTGATTTGTAGGTGTATGGACGCTGGGAAACTTGGTGGGTAGAATTCTTTTTGAGATTTCCGTTCTCCTTTTTGAATGCTGCACAGGGACGAGCTGGCTATGGAGCGAGTACCGAAGGCATGTGGCCCTACAGCTACGATAGCTGTGATGCAGGGACATTTCCAGGTCAAATAGGCAAGGATGGCGTGCCAGCTTCAGCGGCTACGGGTGGACTAGGTGGTGGCATCTTGTCCGCCCAACCAGGCCAAAAATTGTCGGCTTGTACATGCCCTGGCAGTGATCATCCCGGACCTAGTGTAAATGTTGGGAGGGGGGTGCCAGAAGTTGACATCCTTGAAGCTCGAATCGATACTGACAGAATGCAAGGCGAAGTTTCTCAGAGTTTTCAATGCGCGCCATATAACCTCAAATATAACTGGAACAACGACACCTCAGCAACGACCGTCTACAATTCGGATATTACCTCCATTAACGGTTATAAAGGTGGTCCATTCCAGCAGGCCGTATCAACCGTCAGCTATATCGAAGATCGCTTCTACGGCGGCAATGAATTCTCGACTTTTGCTTACGAGCTTTGGTCTGACCCCAAAAACCGAGATGATGGCTACATCACCTGGTATAGTAATGATGTAAAAACGTGGACTATCACATCCGCTACGGTTGGGCCAGATACCGCCGCAGAAATTGGTCAAAGACTAATTTCGGAGGAACCCATGGTATGTGACGGCCTTCAACCATTTCGCTGCTCTTTTGATCCCTTTTTTCCTTTAGTATATTATTCTCAATCTGGGGATTGCAAATAGTTTCCAGCTTCCAGATTTCAAACACCTCGTTTTTCCCGCCAAGATGTACATTGATTATGTTCGAGTATATCAGCGACGAGGGACCAAAAATGGCGTTACCTGCAATCCACCTAACCGCCCAACTTCCGACTATATTACAAGGTATGAGGCTCGTGTTGGCAGCGCTTGATCATGTTAACATTATTCTATAGTCATCTAGATGCATATATGAATGCAAATCTTACGACATGGGCACAAGCCAACCACACCTTTCCACGAAACTCCCGCTATGAAGGCTGTTCCGGCTGATGATGGTTGTCTTGGACAAAAAAAATTATGACTTTCATGTTCACGTTGACCACATTCTCATTGGACCCCACCTATTCTTCATCTGCCCACGCCCCGCACATTATCACGACCACACCCATGTTCATTGGTAGCTCATCAGAACTTTGTACCATGTTGCTGTACTATCCCTATTTCGGCTTGCCTCCATGATTTTTCATCTTCTATTACACGTTGAGCCCCATTCGCGTACTTGCATATTTGGACTATTTATACCTTTTATTTTTTCGGGGCCTGTGATTGTTGCCGGCTTGTGTAGTCGTTCTTGTTGTTCGGTGTAGTTTACCCCTTGCATATTCTAGAGTCTTTTGGATAATCAACAATCCAAACTGATTACTAAATAGGAGAGTGAGTGACCGAATAATGTGAGTGGTACTGATTGCCTATTTCGACACTTATCTGCACCCTCAGTGCATGTTTGCACCTTGATTTGTACTCACTCATCTGCCTCCATGACAAGCGCAAAGGAGGACCGGGATACGATAAAGGGCTTATACGGCGTGAGTTCGCAGCCTGGAAATGGATCACTGTATGTTACTGCATGTGACCTTGTTTTGTCTGTTTCGACCTCACCTTAACGTCGCGTTCTAGTGGTAGATGGAAGAAACAGCCCACCATTATACAGCCGCCTACTAATGTTGGTTTCTTCACCTTACCTTCCTCCCGAATACTTACCGTTGTTACAGCCCCCTGGGCCAAGTCGTATTACCCGACCAGGAATGAACCCATTTAGTCATAATCCAAACGGCCTGAAAACTAGAAGTAACAATAATGTTGGGAACCCAACTGCAAGGCAAACCATTGCATCGGGAAATAGAGAAGATCAAGGCCGACCTGCCAAAAGAACAAAACTTGACCATACTTTTATTCAACAACCAGCTCTTTCCAAGACTCACATCAGAAAAGCTAACATAGGTGAATTCTCTGGAGAGTTCACTGGTTCACAACTAATCATTATTTCAAGGACAACGGAAACGCCCCCCCTTGGCTCCAGAACCCGTCGACGTCGATGAAATTGAATCCTCCGAAGAAGAGCGAAAACGACTGCGTACCAGCTTCCAAAATAGACAATCAACGGACGAGCTGAACCTCCTGTCGCCCCCAGCAAGCAATCTGGATATTCAGCATTCAAAATATCCATTTCCTACAGGAAATGATATAGCGCCCGATGGACCCGCTACTGCCTTGAATGAAGATCGTTACGGGGGTTCACAAAATGATTCTCCTGGGCATGATTCCATCATACAATATTCTTCAGAAGTGGGATCTGGCTTCGTCAAGGCTGAAGTGGCAAAGTTGGAAGGGTCAAAGTTCAAGAAAATCGACCTAGCGAAAGAGCAGCAGCTCAGAGGGAAAGCGAGGAAAATGCAGCCCAAGGTCCGTATTTCCCCTCCCTTATTCTTCCTCATTCAGCATGCCTGATTAACCTTATCCCTTTTACCTAGCATACCAAGGATTCTCTGAACAAGTTATCGCTACGCCTTACATCTATTAATCCTGATCCAATCGCTTCCTCTTCTAGAAAAGGGAAACTGGACCAGACGAAGCTGCAACTACCGATTAAGGAAGCTTACCTTGGATCTGAATTTCATCCTCAACAAGGCGACCATTCAATGGCCCTTTGTTGGGGTGCTGACAAATTGGCTGTGAAGGTTAACGAAGTGGATATATTTACTCGTATTAACGGCGAATGGGAGGGATGGGAGGTACATCCGTTCCATCGCTGCTTGTCCCCTTGACCTAACTCCCATTTTTTACTGCCAAGTGTACTTATTCCAACAATCCGCCCCTCATTCAACTGCGACGAAAGGATGACGCCAAAGATCCATGCGTCACGATCAAATTCGATCATTCCAGTCGCTCTTGGAAGGACCCGGACTTTGTTAAACTCCATGGTTTGTTACGCAGGCACGGGTTGAAGCCTTCGAAAGTGAATGAGTGAGTTTGAGGCCTGCGGCTTGCCTTTCTTATCTGACAAATGTTTTATTTACATAGGGGGAACCGGGTGTGGGAAATGGCTGAAATGTCCCAGGAGCATGTGGATCCGTCAGGAGGAAACAGAATGAAAGAACATCAGATCATACGAGCGACGAGGCAAAAAATATCGCCTCCCAAACACCGAAGTACCAGCGTGACCAGCTCTGGCTCATGGCCGGAAAGTTCTAAAGGGATGAGCTCTGGGCAGGCCCTACGAAGAAAAAGGTTTAAATCATTGGATTCGGAATTTGAACGTGCAAAACTGACTTGTTTGCAGACCCAGCGTGATGGATCAAACCCCGGATACCTCAAATCTCCGACGGTCAGCGCGCACTGTCGTTCCACCACCGATCACCCCAGCTCCAGATCAGGATGAAGTGTAAGTTCTAATACCTTGTTTTTTCTCCTTTCTCATCGTTATCCAGAATACTAGTCTATCCTCAAGGTGCCCCTGGTGCTGTAAATCTCACTAACGGAGATCTCGCCCGCTTGGAACCCGGAGAATATCTCAATGACACTCTGATTGAATTTGGCTTGAAGTTTGTCCTTTCCTCCTTTTCTACTTCATTGATATTGAAGATATGACGCAGGCACTGGTTGGGAGAGTTGGAAATGAGTAATCCAGAATTCGCCAGCCAAATTCATGTGTTCAACTCATTTTTCTATAAGAAATTGGTCCACAAGAAAGAGTGGGTCTACCGGTTTATCCATAAATATTTAAAGCTGAAGTGACCTTTAGTCCAGAGCAGGCATTTGAAAGTTTGCGAAAGTGGACCTCTAAATTCGACATCTTCCAGAAGAAGTACATTATTGTGCCAATAAATGAAAAGTATGTTTTTTCTTCCCCACTATAACTGTTTGTAAGTAACAGCAAAATAGTTTCCATTGGTACCTTGCCATCATCTGCGAACCCGAACACGTTTTAATCCCGACACCGGATATACCACCGACGCGCAAGGATACAAGATCGTCCGTAAAACACGAAGTATTATTCGTGCCCACCATATCAACCCTGCCGGGGAATGCGCCGCCAACGGCAGCTGAGGACGGCGACATTACAACCTCTTCAATAACATCAGTATCGCCTGCATCAGACACGACATTGACGAAGCAACCAAGCATCCCAGAAGGCAACTCCGATGACGATTGGTATCAAACTATACCCTCGAGCGAGGCTGAGGTTGAGCGTAGTCTCTACAACGGTTTCCGGAGCTCTCTTCTGATTATCGATGACGATGAACAGGTGGCTGCGCCGCCCCTTGTGGGAGGTGCTGTTGCTGATGGGGACGATGACGACGACGGGCTTAGCTACGTCTCAGATAAAGCTGACATTGACACCAATAGCACTCCTGCGGAGAAATCTCCTTCAATAATGGACGAGAATCTCGACTCTGGTCCCTCAGAAGTGAGGATGGCGGTTGATGACATTGAAGCCATCAATGCTATGGAATTGGATGAAGATGATAGTCCTACAACTTTGAAACTGGGGGCTGTGCCACCAGCCCAGTTTTATGGCTCGATCAAAGCTAAAGGAAAGCAAAGGGCAATCTCGAAGACCAACCTGCAGACAATGGATGTTGATAAGGACGAGGGTGACGACATCGTTGTTTTAGATCCTGCTCCCAAGTGCGTTTCTCTTTTCGACATGCTTACAATTTCAAACCATTGCTTTAGAACATATATTTTCACCTTGGATTCTCTCGGAACACGACACCCACGCGCTATTACCAAACTGGCTACATACCTGAAGTTAGAGGCCAAAGACAAGAAGGGGATACCAAACGCGAGTCTTGCACAGGGAAAAATGGCTTTGGTATGTTCCTTTGCTGATACCCATTCCAATAAGCCCTGACTTGCAGGAAGGTACCAACACAACCAAATTTCTGTGATTGCGGAGTTTACCTCATCCACTTCGTGCAAACCTTCATGAGTGATCCTAAGCGATATTGCCACAGTATTTTGGTAGGCTTCAAGAGTATCGACCATTGATTTGGAATTTATGCATGTCACAGAGTCAAAAAACAAAGAAATTGATTAACAAGGAGCGACAAGTCGAATGGCATGACGAGAAAGTTGCAGGTATGAGAGAAGATATCGCCACACGGATTCGAAGGCTTTCTGGAGTGTGGAGGCGCGAACGTCGCTTAAAGACGGCCAAGGAGACAGATGATGGGGCCGACAAGGTGAATCTGGTCGAGTCATCAGATTCAGATATCGTTGTGGATGATGGCAATATTGTGAGACCATCCCCGAAGAAGGCTCGTCCTAAAAGGCTGCGTGGTTGAGACTGCCCCATCTCAGTGCTGCTATAGACAGAGCTTCCACGACTTTTTTTCTTTTTTTTACTATACTAACCTAAACCTTCATTTACATATAACACACGTTATAATTAAACACTTGGAGTCTGGTTCCCTCCAGGAAACTCATTCACTTACAAGCGATTGTGTATTACGAAGTACGAATTGTCTCTTTTAAGGGAGAGGTTCAGTAGGGTGATAATTAGTCGACTACTTCTTTGACTACTTCTTTTTAACACTCTTAATCCGTATTGTTTCGTTTCCGACAAAAATTCCCTTTATGTTCGACGTCAGTTAAGCGCGCAAAATCAGGGGCTTCGTCCGCTCACTTTTCCTTTGTAAGGCTCAGGTTTCCGAAAATTGCGTATCTTCGCAGCAAACAGACCCAGAAGGTGTTTATCTTTACAGAACAAAACAATCTTCGTTGCCGATGGCACTTCCACCTTGATGTGTGAGGGCACTGGGACAAACACAGCCTGCGCGAAGCCAAGCTTCATATTCAAGCGTTGGCCATTTCCGCCGTCTGTTTGACCCCTGGGGTCCTCCTCCAGCGCGACTCTGTAGCCAACCCCAACCAAGTAAAGAGGCACCGTGAATCCTTCAGTCATGCCAATTATAGCATTTGAAATAAGCGTCCTCGTTGTTCCCCACATTTGCCGTTGCAATTTTTCCGTGGAATCCTCGACTGTGATTTTCATGATGTCTTGGACGGGGAAGTCAATTTTCATGTAGTCCTTCAAAGGAATGGCTGTCGATCCTAGTGGGCCAGATATTGTCACGTTGGTTGTTGAAGGTGTAATGGTTACGGAGGGAGGAATTCTGATTGGTTCACGTCCGATGATAGAGACATTCTTGCAGACCTGTGCTGTTGAGCTGAAGCAGCGAGAGAGGCGGGCTATTGGCGGCCGAGGTAGCATGGCGTTGATTCCATAGAACCTGTACTTAAACGAGGAAATTTCAGTAAATGTTTGCATCACTCGTTATCGCCAAGCAAACGATACAGCCACTGACATGCTTAGTTAATGGCATTAGAATGCATATACAGCGCTTTGCATATTTTCGTGAAAATCGCAAGATTTTCAAAATTGACACGTGACCTATGTACCTGAACAAACAAAGATTTGATGGCTTGTTATCGCTGAAAAGAGTCAGATCTCGTCGGCTGTC
>Ga0307513_10004750_pt1 | contig 18043 bp, 19 predicted proteins | sample 15_EM_MG_FD_202174 | JGI IMG/M metagenome (GOLD analysis project Ga0307513, IMG submission 202174) | Populus trichocarpa ectomycorrhiza microbial communities from riparian zone in the Pacific Northwest, United States - 15_EM | ecosystem: Host-associated > Plants > Roots > Unclassified | place... | reverse complement strand
GTGCCATTGCCTTCGCGGCTGTCCTCGTAAGTCCGTCATAACAACATAATTTGTTCGTGCTAATCAAATACTGCCTGTAGGTCCGGTTTTTGATTTCCCCAGATGAGGATTTTTCGAAGGTCGGTGCGAAAACTGGGATCGGGTACCCCGAGTCATTCCACGCGTACAAGAAGATGTTGACCGACGACCCTGAAGACGATATTTACAAGAGGATCTATTCGATATTCAATGCCTCTCTTTTCGGCATAGCACCCGCTGTTAACGACAACTTCGTCGTCGACGACGGCGACTACGATTCTGAAATAGAGGAATTCAAGCGGGGATTGAGAGCCACAGATTCCCCTGCCGAGGACGTCACCGATACGGGGGTCGACGAGGTGCCTGGTCCCTCCCCTTCACGCCCTATGCCACCTCCCCAGCCGGACCACCGCGTCTCTATTTTGGTCGCATCAAATGTCTCGCACACTGTCACCACATCATCCCAAGTGTCGCACGTAATCAATAGCAGCGTCTCCATCCCCCCTGAGCACGGGGTTATAGAAGATTCCCCTCCGAGCCCTCAGGATCCCCCCCCGAGCCCTCCTCCCCCGGCCCTGAAGGCAGTCCGACCCGTTGCGAGGAAGAAAGGGGGGAAATCGAAGACAACGGCCCCCAACGCAAATGCCGACACTGCCCCTGCTCCAAACGACCAAACCACTCGACAGGTGAAGGCGGTACCCACGGTCACCAGAGCCCTCAGGAAACGTGCCTAGTTCAGTATAGTCCGACGTTTTTGTTTGCGATAGAACAATACATTTTTTTTCGGTTGCCCCTTCACTCCTAGGCGTGGGATAATAATAATGGATATATAATTGGAAACCCGCCGTTCAAAGACAATCCGTTTCTTTGTTTACAGCCCGAGGGTTCGATTGACATAGATTGTAGGGTTCGGAAGGCATCGGTGAGTACTTCTATATCACAACTTTCACCGATATCACAGCTTTCACTAATATCACAGTTACAGACGTTTATCATCAAGTCACAGAATCATAGTTTACGTCTTAAATAAGCATCGCATATCCCGTATGGGATCTCAGATGGCCATAGGCCAGTATCAATCCGAATTTTTGCCTTTGATTCAGAAGTACCCTGCCGGATTGAAATCCAGCGACCCACATTATTATCTCATTGGTGATTATGTGAAGGGATTGTGATTCTAATTGCAGTCAAAATTGACATTCGAATGGAAAACCTAATGTGAATGACACTTTCTAATTATAAACTGGTCGCTACGTTATTACCTCAAAACCTATTATAACTGGCTATAGTGCATTGCGGATTTTTCCGACACGCCCAACGAGGGGCCTTGTCTGGAGTCCTGCTTGTGTGGAAATTCTCAGCTAGCCCTAATTCCCTGTCACGTCCCCGGAATCCTTCATCGGGAAGCCCCCGCCGCAGAACCTCGAGCTGACGAGTGCACTGCCGACGGATAGTGGTGGCTTCTCGGGGCGTCTTATGCCCGAACGTGGCCCTGAAGTTGGTTCACCCTCGAGGAGCAACCGGACAGGACCCCAGCAGCGTTTCAGCGCTCCCTCGGTTTCTTCCTTCCTCCCACCGAGTGAGAACGGCACGTCCATGCGAGTCGCTAGCGTCATATCTTTGTCTCTACATTTCCCTCTACTTTTTTCTTCGCAGGACCTTCTGCGATTGCCTCGTTCCTTTGCTCCACTTGATCTCCGTACATTTGACGACGTATATCCCAATGCATTATTCACAGCCGTTAGCGACTAGACGTTGATTTTAACTTCGTGGGTGTGGTCTCCCACAACTACCTGCGGTTGCTTCCTTGTTGTAGTTCTCAAAAAAAACTTTTGAGAAACACATTGTTTTTGACGGTAGTGGGTCTGCTTTCTCTCGACAGGTCTCCAGCCCAGATTTCCGACATTTCCCTTAGCACCTGGTCGTTGGCGGGTGGCACGGATCTACGAACGGATATTATTGCAGTGGAGGCGGGACACAATCGATTCAGTAACACAAATCTCCCAAGAATATCAGTTCTAAGAGGGGTAGTCGTAGACAACCACAGCACCGCTCCTAGAACTAGATTCAGCCTGGGAAGGAGAAATTCAGAAAACGGTACTATAGACCTTTTCTCTGTCCTCTAGAGTCACGCATATGGAAATTGTGTTAGGTAGATGGAAACGCGTAGGATGATATGCGCACGTACGTCTATGGAGTCAGTCCAACTGACCTGTGCCTTGAGTTCTGTGAGGCCTACGAGCAAGATTACATCAAAGTTCCGCTGGTACGTCATTTTTCCCGTCGTGTACTTTGATGTGTGCGGGGCGGTAGAGACGTCGGCCTTGACATGACACAACGTTTCGAACTTGTCTATTTGACTCTGAGCGCTTCTCACGAGGTACCAGGGGAAGCTAAGCGCTTTACCTTGTTCTACGTCCTGCCATTCGGGGGCAGTCAAAATCCCCGTGTACTTGACAATTCTTGGCAAGACATGTTGTGCAGGGCCGTCCTCAGTTACCCAGCGGAAGCTGTGTCGGATTTCCCGATCCTCTAGAACTTTGGTGCCCTGCAAAACGATGAAAATCAACTCGGAAAGCCACGTAAAGATTGCCCGGGACGGACTCGCGACAGCATAGGAATGAAACTGTCAGGAACATATCTATCTCCCGCGGCGTCAGTAATTGTTTTGTGTGCACGTCGGACATGCTCTGGGTTGGAGGGGTTGTATACGACGTGACAGGGCACACCGTACGTGAATTGTGCGATCCTGCTTGTCACGAAATGGTCAATGTAATACGAAACTGCCCCGATGGCGACGGCTTTGTTGCTATCCAATATCCATTGTCACAGTACGGCTTGACCACAGAGGACAGATCACTCACGTATGCATGTCTGATGGCTTGCAAAACTGGAATCCAATGCCCAAGAGTCGCCTCTCGAGTTGTTCAGACAACCGCGGACTTGTGGCAAAGCCACCAACGAGAAATGCGAGCTGTTCGTGATTAATTAGGAACGATATATACGAATATCAGAGTGTACGGACCGAATTAGTTGGAAGGCGTTGCTTGAAATTATCCCTAATAGTGTCCACAGTAGACTGAATCGACGGTTCGAAGAACCCAGCAACTTGAGCACTGTGTGTATGGATGGTTGAGTGTCAATTTGTTACCAGAACGAGTGCGAGCTTACCCAGTCAACGTCAACCTCCCGGTCTTGATTCCATACGCGGGGTCATTATCCCGTAGGGTGCCAAGTTTGACGTATTGGGCTGCTTGGTTATTCGAAAAGACCTTTTTTACCCCATCGTCGAACCTCTCGGCAAACTCTTCCAGGTTCTCGGGGGTGTTGAATCTGGAACCCCTCAGGTTCTCTGGTTGTGGGCTGAGTATCGGTCTGGGGGCGTATTGTTGGAACGCACCTTTAACCATTGCGGTTGCCCTCGCTGTAACAAGCTCTCCGCCTTGGACCAAGCCTAAAACGAATGGTATAGAACGGGAAAATCTGGTTTTATGGTTCACTCGACTCACACTTTGATTCATACAACTCTTCGACTCGCAGCGGCCGGATGCTGAGGACTTTGTAGGTGCTAACGTCGATCGTTCCACCACCCGCATCGACGATCAAAACTTGCTCGCCGGGCTGTAAGCGTATTAAACGTTTGACTTTGGATAAGGTTAGTGTGACAGACCTTTAGATTTTTACCTGCGTGGGTATGGGTAGCGCAAAAGCTGAAACTCGCTTCACCCTCGGTCACAAAGTGGACACGAGCATGTCCGGCAGGGGTGTCAGGGACAATCCCCGCTCGGATCGCGGCGGTTCGTAGCTGCGTTTGTTGTGGGCCTCCCCATCCGTTGGGATGAGTCAACACCAACTCAATGCTGTTCGAAACGGAGTTCCATCTAAGTTCTCCGTTCGGCTCCGAGGTCTTGAATAGCGCCCTAGTCGAATCAAAGAGATAGCCCATAAAATCGGCGAAGACGTCGATGATCGTTTTTCCCTTTGGGAGTTTTGTACTCATATGATCCGTCATCGCGGCAGGCAGCTCTATGGGCGAGAGGATCAACTTCCACCTAATGTGATGTCAGTGTTTCGCGCAGGTGAACATATCAGTCTCCCACCATCTCATCTTCAGAAACGCATCGCTGTCCAGGAAATCAACCCCATTCTCAACACCACGGAAATTGCCGTTGAGGTCGTAATACAATATGGAGGGAACTTTTGCAGACCCCGGACTCGGGTTGTTGAGGTACCTATCTCTCGTTCGTCACCATCTGTACCAGATCAGGGCTTGTGGAAATTCTCGCCTCGTAACAGATTGAATTTGGGGGACTTCGCCAGGATCCAACAAGGCATACGCAGCACCACTGAAGGTAGTCCCAATATCGAGAGCGACGACGAGTTTTCGCGAGGGGCCAGAGTAACGGGCGCGGTTTGTGTCCATGATGGGAATCAGACAAAGGTAACAGGCAGCGTTTGGAATTTTTCACTGACCAGAGGCTTTAAATATTTCCGTGGGCCAGCCCCACATTTCCTTTACAGGATGGAGGTAAAAGCCCGTCACACAGACGCCAGCTACACTTTTCTTTGCATGGCAGAGATGGAATGCGTGACAGAAGTCAGAATATATCAACATGATCCCATCAAGGATGAGTAAAACGTACCGACTCCCAGGATATTGTCCTCTTTGGGGCCGTCTCCGGGCCGTGACCTATCAGCTACACTATGAGTGAAAAATCCACAGCGAGATCCAATCTCGAAACCAGTATCGCCAATGCTCTCCCTCTGCCGAGAAAGAGTGAAGTTTAATCATAGACCGTGTCTCAGATCTCAGGACAGACACCCTTTGACACCCAAACCTCCCGGAGGATTGGAAAAGGAGGGAAGTTATGAGGCCCGAGGTGAGGTGACCGCAAAGAGAGACGGAGGACCTGAAAGTGTTGCTTAACAGGGAGAGGGCCAACGTGGCAAGACCGAAAGGGATAAAGAGAGACTGATGGAGAGGTGCAAAAGCAGGGACAAGCGGGTCGCGAAGCCGGAGTAACGGATTGGAAAGTTGTATTATTCCCGCCAGGGGGCTGTTGAAGAACACGCATGACATACTCGAGTGACGGAAGAACGGTTCAGACAAAGCGGGGAAGGTCATGCTCAACCCGATTGGAGGTTACATTCAGCGACATGTCCATTCGGCTCGAAGCCCCAGACGGCGTCCAACGGCACTAGGACGGTAAACGGATTGGGGTCCGACAGTCCTTCCATCCCTGGGAGCCGGGGGACGACGGAGGTGGGGTTGGGGGAAGGACGAGCGGGGGACCAGATAGAACCGGGGGTGCAGAAACTCTGCTGAAGATCAAAAGGGACCTGGTGAAAATGAAGAACAGCGGTGGTTGAAAAGACGCAACGGGATGGAGTGAACCAGTGTATTTCTTGGAGTCAACGACGTTCCGGCCAAGCGGAGGTTGGTGCGCTCGAGGTTGACATCCGTCACTTTCGTGGACTAGTTCGAACTGGAAAGGGCGTTGCGGACCTATCCCAATCCGATTGACTTCGCGCCTTGTCCGCCACGTCCACCTACATCCCCACAGAGCCCCACCCCAACGGAGGCTCTTTCGTATCCCACCTCCTGTGTGCAGCCAAGAGAGAACTACAGAGCTTTGGCATGGATACAAGGTACGATGGCCGTGGCGTAGAATTGTTTCCGACACCTAAAATGCGAATTCACAGCATCACGGCTGCCTCAGGCCAGGAAGAGGTTGAACCAATTAACCAACTGGACACGTGTGCACTCGAGCAGGATGCTTTGGAGGTCCTCCGCTTGATTCGATCCCGGATGAACGGGCTGGCCCCTATCAACAAGATCCCTCCCGACGTCCTCACCCTCATTCCAGACTTCTGTTCCGGGCCTGGAAAAGAGAAGCTTATAATCACATTAACCCACGTGTGCCGGGATTGGAGGGAAATGTTCATATCGCGTGCCTCTTTGTGGGCTAATCTTTCCTATGTGGACGCCGAGAAAACTCGTGTTTACCTCAAACGCTCAAAATCCTCCCCCATAAACCTGTGCCTGAAGAGAGCGGAGGGTTTAGTTTGCGATGATCCCTTCCAAGAGATCACTCCTCCCATTGTCGGCCGACTCAAATGCGTGTTTCTTCAGGCCATGGATCTCCGAGACATTACCAAGTACCTCACTCACCCCGCTCCTCTTCTCGAACACTTAACGATCAATCGCACCCCCGGTGACCCGCGGTCCTACTTGGTGCTCCCAATCACGCTCTTCGATGGAGACCTCTCTTCCTTGCGCGAATTACACCTGTATACAGTTCGCACCCAGTTACCTTGGAGGAATATGATCAACCTCACGTGTTTCTCGCTGGGTTTTCTATTCGATCACACGATCTCCATCGGACAACTTCTTGACTTCTTTGAAAGTGCTCCTCGCCTCCTCGAAGTTGAGCTCCTCCATGCGACCCCATTTTTTGGTGCTCAAAACGGACGAGTGGTATCGTTGGGAGACCTAAAAAAGTTGACAATCTCCGGAGGCAAATCATCCTCCCTCTTGCTCGACCACCTTTTGATCCCGGTCGGTGTAGAGATGACAACAAGTTTAGACTTGCCTGGCCCCCAGGTCGAAGATCACCTTCCCGGATCCCTCAATAACCTCAAGAACCTCTCCAACTTTACCAAAATCAGTTTCTACCGTGGGCGACACTTTGTATCCCTGGAGCTTATTGGGCCAAATGGGAGGGCCAGTATGGTTTCTACATCATCCGAGCCAGACGACCCTCATTTGGCGTTCCAATCTCTCACCCAACTCGACACCTCGAAAACCCAGTGGCTGAAAGTCGTCAATGGCGACCTTATTTCCGGAGGCATTTACCAGGCACTCTCGTCCATGACGGACCTACGCACCCTCACAATTTCTCGATGCAAAAGCACAATCTCCATCCTCCCAGCCCTAAACCCTGCGATTGGCCACAAGGATTCGATGATGTGCCCAAAACTGGAAGAGATCGTTTTCCGTACCAGCGAGCGATTCAATATCGAGAGTATGGTGGACATCGCAGCAGCGAGGGCATTGCGAGGGTCACCGCTCAGAAGTGTTAGGATTATTGGCCGTGGGGAGCCCGTGCCGAGGGAAGGGGTAATAGAGCTCCTGAAACACGTTGCCAATGTGGAGACCAGTCTTGACACTGGTAACGAGACCGATTACTCTAGCGAGGATAGTGATGGTGATGATGATGATGAAGACTGGGGGGAAGGGGTTCCCGTGATGGCTCTCATACCATAAAAACCTTCCCTGAACCCCATCCTAGTCCTTCTATCATCACTTTTCCAGTAAATCTTGCTTCTCGCGATCTTCAGGACACAGTGGTTCATTAAGTAAATCTCCCCAGGCATCATACCCTTATTTACTATCATCGTTATTACTCCCATTTCTTCTCCAATTTTTGCTACCAATACCCCCGTGCATATTGCCTCTTTACCAGTCTTCTCCCTAGTATCGCTTACCATATTCCACGTTCAATTTCAAGTTCGACGTTCAACGCCCAATGGCAATCAAAAGACACGATCCTCCGTGAAACAACGCATCCATCCGTCTATCGTTTTTCCTTTACAATAATACACTGAGAATACTAACGTTTACCCACTCCTTGGTTATTCTTCCATCCAGGGCTATCTATTAGATCATGTCCTCCAACATCGTAGCAGCCGCACTCAACCGGTCAAACCGAGCTAACAGTTCCTCGCGAATGACCTGGATGTTCGCAGGTTCCTGGAGCAACTTCTCGCACTGAAGATTTGCGCCCGCCTCGTAGAGACCCAATCGGTCGTAAAGAGCCTCCCTGAGTCCACCGCGATCGGGATGAACCAACCCGTAGATCAACTCGTGATTAATCGCAAGAGGGACGTTGTCGAGGAAGCGTCTGTGGGAAACTACGGCGGCGGTCAATCAAGAGTCGAGTCCGCAGGCAATCCCACCTACCGTGGAAGTAGCCCCGCACGGTCCCCATGATGCCGACAGCTGGGTTTGTCACATCCACTGATGATGGACGACGCGCCCCGCAAAGCGACGGAGGTGGATCTTTGCACGCTAATTCAAAGTCCTTCTTGTAGGAATAGAGATCCTCCTCATTGAGGGTGAAGATCCCCTTGCGCTCGGACTCTATTTGCCAGCTAATCCGTTCCTTGGTGACATCGCGGCGCTTCAGCAGGATATCCCTTACAATAGACCTACCATCCAGGTGAGCACACCTCGATAAATAGATCTAACAAATGACTTACTTTACTTTCGCAGAAAAGACCGGGTACATATCACCAGGGAGATGTTGAGAGATTATTTTATCCAACTGGGCTCTCAAGGTATCGTATACCTCATCCAATAAAGTATCTGTGGGGGGTTCCCACGTCGTGACAAATTTGTTCGCATAACCCTCGAGAAGCGAAAACGGGCAATGATCCGGAAGCTCGCGAGCTCTCGCGCTGAATACAGAAGTAGCATCAGATGAGCCATCCATGGTGGGGGATCATAGGCAACCTACATGCTCGCGGTTTCCTCCACCTCGTCCAAGTAGATCGCCTGTTTGTTGTTTGCCGCAACGTTGGGGTAGGGCATGATGGGGCAATCGCAAGAAGCCTTAGAAGGGGGAGAGTAGGGACGGAAGTCAGGAGCGGAAGCCCTGACTGCCACCGTGAACTTGCGAAACGATTTACGGATGGACTGATGCAACCCGTCCTTTCCTGGGGTACCTTCCAAATGCTTCTCTACGGCACCCAGAAAATCCCCGACTACTTTGGACGCTTTCGCAACATGGTTCTTGGTTGGTTCAGGGAGCCGATCCAAAGCTGCTCTCGTGCTTACAAGCAGGCGTCGTAGTTCATGTCGAAGTTCCGGTAACCTTGTGCAAACGGATGAACACCCAAGAGTAGTCTCGGTCTCAACGAGTAACTCACCTTTGTCTGATCACTTCACACAATAGCATGCTAAGTGATCCTACAAGGTTTTGGCTACCATATTTGGAATGGTACGCCAACTCTGCCATGCACCACGGTTCATTCGCGGAGAAGTACACCTCCTCTTCCTTCTGCGCAGCCTCCCATGTTATGCCGCTCAATAGCCCTGGAGTGTCAGGACGCTTTACTACGAACCATCCATTCTTGAGGATCGGTTTACGCTTCCCGCGCACGAAGTCCAGCCAACGCTCCTCGGATCCTGCAGGGCACCTATCCGGCTTCGTGAGAACACCTGCGTCCGGTGGCTATGATCAATTTAACCTACCCCAGGAATGGGGTTGGATGACATACCGACAGTTCGTGTACCGTGTGGGTCATATTTCTGTGCAAGCTGATACGACTTTTGGGTCATGAAATCGCCTAACAACTAAATAAGCAGCAGGATTGTGCAGAGGGAGAGATCCTCACATTCACACGCTATCGTGAGTAGAATCAAGCAGCTTTCACGAGAGATATAATCGGAGACTAGGTCTTCGACCAGCTGGATGTCCTTCTCGTGCCCCTTTTCAGCATTGGCGATTAAACCTTCGTAGGGGGTGTGAGTAATAGAACGACGATGAAATGAGAGAACGTACCGGGAAGGTCGAAAAAGGATAAGTTGGTGAGGTTTTTGTCGCTGATTTCGATTTGGACGGAGTCGGATGTGAAAGTTAGCTCAGCTGGAGGGCACTCTTCCTCGGGTTTATTGAGGAAGCGGGTGTGGTCAGTTTTTGGGCTCAAAACCGCACGCTGAGCACGACGGATTCGTTCCTCGAGCTGGGATCGATCCGTGATAGTCTCCCCGAATTGAACAGTGACAGCCTTCTTCGATTTCGAGGGGAGAAAATTCAAGGAAACGGTGCATTCCCACTCTTCGCTAGATCGCGACAGTTGGCAGTGCATAGGACACCTGGGCAACAACCGTCAGCCGCAGAAATCTGCGCGATGCTGGGGAAAGGAATGTACCTGGTGCATGTGTCCAGGGCTCTCGGGAGTTTTATTCCAGAGATGGCTTCAATGACCGAGGATTTACCAACACTCTGATCTCCGAGTACACAGATTGTGGGGACATCCACATCAGCACGGACGCTGGAGGATCGTCAACCAGTATTTCAAGGGACACCTCCAACGGCACCCACCCTGTAGAGTGTACCTGGTCGATCACGTTCAAAAGCTCACGAGGTTCATCGGCCTGCCCAATATGCCGGGGGCCGACGGACGGAGTCTCGGGTGTTTCGTCAGACATGGGGTCAGTGGGCGAGGGTAGAACTGAGTACGTCAGGGAGAGGGGGGAGGCACAGAGGGAGCGATAGTCCAAGGGGGCTGGTATTTAACTCATGGCGCATCTCCTTTGAGAAGGGAGAATACAACGCCATTTGTCTTACCCTTCCAAAATGGGTCGAATGTCATGGACAGATGGAGAGAGCTGCCGCAGTGAAGGGAATGGCGCTATAGGATTTAGAAAGTGTGGCGGGCTATTGACAAGTTGGAGGGCCTGTGGGAAATAGGGTGAATCAAAGTGTGGCGGGCCATTGACAAGTTGAGAAGGTCATGAGAACAGGGTGAATCTGGAAGCCGGAGTGTCGTAAGAGTCTAGTAAGACCCGGACCCATACGACCATCACATCATAGCATCATAGTATGCTTTGGTCTGTGTCTCTCTTATGTTTCCTTTTCACTCGAACGATTAAACGGTGGTTTTATGGACTCGTAGTTTAGGACAGAGTATGATCCTCTTTCTCCTACGAATGGCTTTACCATGGTCGTCGATTCCCCGTGTTGGCGGCCCGTTGCGACTGACTTAACCGGCCGAAATCGATCAAAGTCTAGTACATAGCGCGTAGCGTGCCGACTCACAAGTGTGTTGCAACATGAGTTGGTGGCTGAGCTTAGGCCCATAAATACCACATTAGGGTTCAGTGCCTCAGTACTTGATCGTCGGCGACAATACGTTTAAAGGTACTGATAATGGAGGTCTGCCTTCTCCCGAGAGTCCATCCGGACCCACTTACGACGTTGCTCTCGAGCCATCCTGTTTCTTGCGACTGGCTATTGAATGTCGGACGTTGGACATCGACCAGCGGTATAAATGAACGTATATCATTACAATAGAAGTGTTCAGCAGCCAAAATCATGTCATTTGGAAACACCCTCTGCGACGACCCTCTCCGATGGGTTATCATAGACAACCACGGCATCACTCCTAAAACTAGATCCAGCCCGGGGAGAAACTCAGAAAACCGTACCACAAACCTTCTCTCTGTCCCCTGGGTTCACCCACATAGCAGTCGGGTGAGACAAATGAATACGTGTAGAACGATACGCGCACGTACGGTTGCAGAATCGACCCAGCTGATTTGTGCCTTGAGCTTTGTGCCGCCCACGAGTAAGACCACGTCAAACGCCCGCTTATGGCAGATTTTCCCCGTTGTGGTGGAACTCGATGTATACGGAGCGGTGGATAGGTCGGCCGTGAGATGGCATAACGTCTGGAACTTGTCTTTTGGCACTGAGCGCTTTTTACAGGTACCAGGGACTAGGCACGCTACCTGTTTCTACGTCCTCCCACTCGGGGTTAAGTAAAGTCCCAGTATATTTGAGGATTCTTGAGGAGACGTGTCGTGGTAGGATGTCCTCGGAGGATAGGTATAAGCCATATCTGATCTCTCGGTCTTCTACGATCTTGGTGCCCTGCAGAGCAACGGAATTCAACTAAAAAACCCAACCAAAGACCATATGCGACAAACCCGTGACAGCATAGTGACATAATAGCCAGGAATACGTTTCTCCCCCATGGGGTTGATGAATGACTTACGGACGCGCCGGGCGTGCTCTGGATTGGAGGAGTTGTAGAGGGTGTCACTGGACACACCGTACGTGAATTTCGAGATCCTTCCTTTCATTAAATGATCAACGTAATATGAAACTGCCCCAATAGAAACAGCTCTGTTTCTGTGGAATAGTAGCTATTGCAGTCTGCCTTGACCACAGGAAGAGATCACTCACGTATGCACACCCGACGGCTTGCAAAACCGAAGTCCGAGGCCCAAGAGCCGCCTCTCGAGTTGTTCAGAGAACCACGGACTTGTGGCAAAGCCACCAATGAGAAACGCGAACTGCTCATGGTTGGTTGGGAGTGGTATTGAAGGATATCAAAGTGTACGGACCGAATTAATGGGAAGGTGTTGCTTGAAATTAGCTCTGATAGTATCCACAGTAGACTGAATAGACGGTCTGAAGAACCCAGCAACCTGAGCGCTGTACACATGAAAGGTTGGGTGCCAATTTTTTAACAGAGTGAGTGCGAGTTTACCCAGTCAACATCAACCTCCCGGACTTGATTCCATACGCAGGATTATTGTCCATGTGGGAGCCAAATTTGACGTATTGGACCCCGTGGTTACTCGAAAAGACCCTCTTCAGCCCTTCATCAAACGCCCGAGAAAACTCTGCCAGGTCCCCAGGAGTGTCGATCCCGGAACCTCTCAACTTTTCTAGCTGTGACTTCAGTAATCGGTCTGAGAGCGAAATGCCAGAGTGAACCTTTGATCATTGCTGTTGCCCTCGCTGTAACGGACCCTCCACCTTTGAGCGAGCCTAAAATGAATGCAATTGAACGGAAATAATCTGCAGTTGTAATCGATCCGACTCACGCCTTGGTTCATACAAGTTTTCGGCCCGTAATGGCCCATTGCTGAGAATTTTGTAACTACTAATATCGATCGTTTCATCTCCCGCGTCGATGATCAAAACTTGCTCGTCAGGCTGTGAACATGTCAGAAATTCAGCTCTGGGTAGGGGCGATGTGACGGACCTTTAGATTTTCACCCACCTGGGTATGGGCAGTGCAGAAGTTGAGCTTTGCTTCACCATCGGTCACAAAGTGGACACGAGAACGTCCAGCAGGAGTGTCAGGGACAATCCCCGCTCGGATCGCGGCGGTCCGCAGCTGCGTTTGTTGTGGCCCTCCCCACCCGTTTGGATGGGTCAATACCAACTCGATATCGTTCGAGAGGGAACCCCATCTGGCTTCCCCATTCGGATCAGAAGATACGAATAGTGCCTTTGTCGAGTCAAAGAGATAGCGCATAAAATCTGCGAAGACATCGACGATGGTTTTTCCTTTTGGGAGTTCTGTGTCCGTCTGAACCTTCATCGCAGTAGGCAGCTCTGCGGGTGAGAGCATCAACTTCCACCTAAGGTGCCGTCAGCGGTTTGCACGGACGTATCACAGTCTCCCACCATTTCATCCTCAGAAGCCCATCGTTATCCTGGAAATCGGCCCCGTTCTCAACGCCGCAGAAATTGCCGTCGAGGTCGTAATACAAGATGGAGGGAACTTTTGCGGACCCAACGTACGAATTGCTTAGGTACCTATCTCTCGCTCGTCACCACCCGTACCAGATCAGGGACTGAAGGAGATACTTGCCTTGTAACAGAATGGATTTGGGGGACTTCGCCAGGGTCTAAGAATGCATACGCAGCACTACTGAACGTAGTCCCGATATCGAGAGCGACGATGAGTCTTCGCGAGGCGCCGGAGTAATGGTTGCGGGCTGTACCCATGGTGTAAGTCAGATGGAGGCAACTGGCAGGGTCTGAAATTGTTCACCGGCCGAGGACGATGTATTTCCCTGGGAGGCGCCACACTTTTCCTTTACAGGATTGAGATGAAAGGCAGTCGCACACATCGGGGCTGATCCCATCGTACTTAAGTAATCCCTACATATTACATATTCGTCTTCCGCGGATTTGTCTCCGAGCCACGACTCGGCCCTCTCCACCAGCTACACGATAGGGGGCCGTCGGCAAAACTAGAAATCTTCTGCGGGCTTCTGTGACTGTAAGTGTCGAGATATCAAATTGTCAATCATGTAATGTTCGGATCACGGCACCTGCCTTGAGCGGAGAGCCGACCCTACTGGGTACGCCGTTTGCAAGCACGAACTGGCAGAACAAACCTCCGAAATCAATATGACTTCGAGATCTTCCTATCTTCTCAAGAGCCGAAAAAATGATGTGAAGATCGAGGGAGACCTTCCCAGGTTCGGCATTTGTGGTACGAACTGCAGGAACCCGAAACCACCGAAGGAGGTGATCGAACAACGGGGGTTCTACTGCATGCGCAACTTGAGTGGACACCCCCAGCTGGTCGTGGTGGCTCGACGCCAACGTTTGACGTCACCCTGGCCAAATTAAGTACGGTCAGTATCTGAGCCCGGTCCGCAAGCACCGGGGGTTTGGAGACGATTCCCAGAGTGACTTCGAATCGGGGACGGCAATGAAGATAAATTCTTCCCCTGTGACACTACTATGCACAGTACCACTTCCGATACAAATGGCATCCCCTCCCTCTCGGGATAGATGCTGATAAACCAAGCCGGCATCCCCAGGCGTACATCAGAAACGAGTTAGATACAAACCAAGTCTTCCGCAAAGGTTTAGTTGCCGGGGGGAAACCGGGGAAACCCTTCCTCGAATAAAAGAAATAATAGCGCACACGTCAGTGAATGGAGGGCCAAGCTGCATCGGGAAATGCGGTTATAGCACGCAAGGCCCCCGCCGACACCAAGTCGGTACCTATTTATTTGTTTGTCCCCTGTTGATTCGTTGGTGATAACCAGTGGCAATCTATTTGAGAGGACTGATAGTGGTGTCTGCTTTCTCTCGGGGACTCATTCAGACCCACTCGCGGCATTCCCCTCGAGTCATCTTGTTTCTCGCGACCGGCCACTGAACCTTGAACATCGACCAAGGGTGTGAATGAACGTATATCATTACAACCGAAGTGTTCAGGAACCAATGCCATGTCATTTGGCAACACTCCTACAACGGTCATCTCCGACGGGTTGTCTTAGACAACCACAGCATCACTCCTAAAACTAGATCCAGCCCGGGGAGGACAAACTCAGAAAACTGTAGCACAAACCTTCTCTCTGTCCCCTGGGTTCACAAGCATGACAGTCGGGTGAGACAAATGAATATGTGTAGAACGATACGCGCACGTACGGTTGCGGAATCAACCCAACTGATTTGTGCTTTGAGCCCTGTGACTCCCACAAGTAAAACCACATCAAACGCCCGCTTATGGCAGATTTTCCCAGTTGTAGTGAAACTCGATGTATACGGAGCAGTGGATATGTCGGCCGTGAGATGGCATAACGTCTGGAACTTGCCTTTTCGGCTCTGAGTGATTTCCACAGGTACCAGGGGAAACTAAGTGAACACGCTACCTGTTTCTGCATCTTCCCACTCGGGGGCACGTAGATTCCCAGTGTATTTGACAATTCTTGAGGAGACGTGTCGTGGCGGAGCGTTCTCGGAGGACAAGTATGAACCATATCTGATCTCTCGGTCCTCGAAAATCTCGGTGCCCTACAAAGATACGGAATTCAACTCGAAAATCCAGCCAAAGACCACATACGACGAACCCGTGACAGCATGGTAACATAATATCCAGGAATACGTTTCTCCCCCATGGGATTAATGTATGACTCGTGGACGCGCCGGACATGGTCTGGATTGGAGGGGTTGTAGAGGATGTCACTGGACACACCGTACGTGAATTTCGAGACCTCGACTGTCACAAGATGGTCGATGTAATATGAAACCGCCCCAACAGCAACAGCTTTGTTTCTGTCCAATAGTCACTGTTGCAGTCTGGCTAGAGCTCGTGGGCAGATCACTTACGTGTGCATGTCCGGCTTGCAAAACTGAAATCCAATACCCAAAAGCAGCTTTTGGAGTTGTCCAGAGAACCGCGGACTTGCGGCAAAGCCACCGACGAGAAATACGGACTGTTCACGAGTAAGTAGGAGCGGTATTGAAGAGTATCAGAGTGTACGGACCGAATCAACGGGAAGACGTTGCCTGTAGTTATCCCTGATAGCATCCATAGTAGACTGAACCGAGGGTTCAAAGAACGCAGCAACCTGAGTGCTGTGTGCGTGAAAGTGTGGGTGCCAATCTATTGACAGAATAAGTGCAAGTTTACCCAGTCAACGTCAGCCTCCCGTTCTTGATTCCACGCCCGAGATCGTTATCCCTCGGGGTGCCAAAACTGACTCCGCATTCGGCCCCATAGTTATTCGAAAAGACCCTCTTCAGCCCTTCATCAAATTTCTGGGAAACCAATGCCAGGACCTTAGGGGTGTCGAATCTGGATCCTCTCAACCTTTCTGGTCGCGAACTAAGCAATCAGCCCAGGAGGTGAGCAGTAGAACGTACCTTCGATCATCGCTCTCGCCCTTGCTGTAACGATCTCTCCACCTTGAAGCAAGGCTAAAATGAATACTATTAGATGGAAAAATCTGCGGTTGTAATAGATCCGACTCACACTTTGTTTCGTACAACTCTTCGACCTGGAGTGGTCCGTTGCTGAGAATTTTGTAGCTACTGATATCGATTGTTCCACCGCCCGCATCGACAATCAAAACTCGCTCGCCGGGCTGTAAGCTTATCAAACGTTTGACTTTGGATAATGTCAGCGTGACAGACCGTTATATTTTTGCCTGCGTGGGTGTGGGTAACACAAAAACTGAAATTTGCCTCACCCTCGGTCACAAAGCTGACACGAGAATGTCCGGCAGGGGTGTCAGGGATAATCCCCGCTCGGATCGCAGCGGATCGCAGCTGCGTTTGTTGTTGGCCTCCCCACCCGTTGGGATGGGTCAATACCAACTCGATATCGTTCGAGACGGAATCCCATCTGACTTTCCCGTCTGGTTCGGAGGCTTTGAATACTGCCTTTGTTGAGTCAAAGAGATAGCGCATAAAATCGGCAAAGACATCGACGATAGTTTTTCCCTTTGGCAGCCTCAGGTCCATATGAACCTTCGTCGCGGCAGGCAACTCTGCGGGTGAGAGCATCAACTTCCACCTAATGTACCGTCAGCATCTGCACAGGTGAACGTGTCACAGTCCCCCACCATTTCATCTTCAACAATACATTGCTATCCAGGTAATCAACCCCGTTCTCAACACGACAGAAATCACCGTCAAGGTTGTAATACATGGTGGAGGGAACCTTTGCGGACCCAACATTCGGATTGTTGAGGTATCTATCTCTCGTTCGTCACCAACTGTGCCAGATCAGGGACCAGAGGAGATGCTTGCTTCGTAACAGATCGGATTTCGGGGACCACGCCAGGGTCTAAGAAGGCATACGCGGCACCGCTGAATGTAGTCCCAATATCGAGAGCGACGACGAGTTTTTGCGAGGGGCCAGAGTAACAGGCGCGGGCTGCATCCATGGTGCGAGTCAGATAAAGGTAACTGGCAGGGTTTGAATCGTTTACCGGCCGGGGACGATGCATTTCCCTGGGGGGCGCCACACTTTTCCTTTACGGGACGATTGAAACCAGAGGCGATCGCATAGAAGCTGGCCACAGTGACAATCGAGGCTGACCCCGTCGTACTTAAGTAATCCCTACGGCCCACACACCTGTCTTTCACATGATGAGTCAAAGCTCTACATACAACTTCTTTTCTGCAATCAGTCTCCCTAGCTTCCTCTCTGGCGAATCCCCATCTGTCTTAGGATTAACACACCCTCCAGACTATCCGGAAGGCCGGAAAGAAGACGGAGGAAAACAAATGCTGCAAAATCTGAGATCATGCGATTGCGAGAAAGGGTAGTAAGTGGCCTGAAAAGTCTGCTTCACAGGCAGGTGGCCGTCATAGTGAGGATCAGAGAGGAGGGAAACTGGTGAGGTACAGTTCTAGAACCGGGGGGAGACACGGAAGAGAGATTGTCCAAAGGGGGGTGTTTAATACATGTTGCACCTCTGGGAGGGAAGGTGTACCACAATTTGCGTCGCCCTCCTACCGTACTATCGGGGCTGGCTCGGGAGTTATCAAACTCCTGATAGACGCGACAAAGTGTAGTGGTCCATTGAAAGGTTGAGAAGGTTTGTGGGGAGTGGGACGGATCTGCGGGCCAGATTGCGTTGCAACGGCAGGACCGTTGACAGCCAAGTTTGAGTCCACGCCGTTATTCCATATCAGTGTATTTCCTCCCCAGTTCGCACAATGCGAATGGTGTGGAATGGACCCTG